>Ga0111176_1011_pt1 | contig 37069 bp, 32 predicted proteins | sample DeeMarSWOR324_28_FD_80229 | JGI IMG/M metagenome (GOLD analysis project Ga0111176, IMG submission 80229) | Bacteroides sp. SM23_62_1 | reverse complement strand
CTAATTTAATAACACGGCCAGAACATTTCATCCTATAATTCAAATCGATGGAATAAAAGTCCCGGCTGGAGCCGGGTCCTACATATTCAATCAACGCATTATTTAGGGGTTGTGTCACAATCCCTTTTCTGTATTATACCTGTACTAAACATGAACCAGTTGGTCGTGTTTCATACCGGAGGTGGCTGAATGTGTACGGTTAAAAACCGGACTTTTCTGCCATCCACATACTTGTTTTTCATCCGGTTGGCAACCGGATGAACTTTTGAACAGAAGTTTACAAGTTGGTCCGATTGCCAATCGGACCTGAAAGTAAAAGAAGGGTGATAGAAAAGTCCGATTTCCAATCGTACCGGGAAGAAAATGATTCGATGCAGAAAATCAACTGTGACACCCATTCTATTATTATTGTGACACCCATTCTATTATTATATATATAGCGATGACGTGCAGAGCCCGGCTTTCCAGCCGGGACATTCTCATTATCATTGATTTGTGTTGAGTGGACCTTTATAACCGGGATATTCTTTTCTGAAGCAATAGATTCAGAACCAGTTATGAGCCAGCATGGTCTAACTATGTAAATCGCCATATTTGTTATTTAACATGCAAATGTTAATTTCCTGCTACCATTCTTTGAAAACAGGTAATATTCAGTTAATATTGTATGCTTCATATAAATCAATAAAATAGTTAACCATGAAAAGGATAATCTTTATCATTATTTCAATTTTAATAATTCTCAGTCCTGGCCTTAGGGCCGATGAAGGGATGTGGTTGCTTCCATTGCTGGAGAAGCTCAATATTGGTACCATGACTGAGATGGGTCTTACACTTACGGCAGAAGATATTTACAGTGTTAACAACTCGAGTCTGAAAGATGCCATTGTAATTTTCGGTGGAGGCTGTACAGGGGAAATAGTTTCAGATAAGGGATTACTGCTGACAAACCATCACTGTGGATATGGTTCAATACAGTCACACAGCACAACGGAACACGATTACCTGGAGGATGGATTCTGGGCCGGGAGCCTCGAAGAAGAACTTCCCAATCCCAGGTTATCAGTCACTTTTCTCATCCGGCTGGAAGATGTTACGGCAGAAGTAACGGAAGCGCTGGGCGATCTTGGTCCAGAAGAAAGACAGGTCAAGTTTCGTGAAGTAAATGAACAAATCTCTTCAAGGGAAACAGAAGGGACGCATTATACTGCTACTGTCAGGCCTTTCTTTGGGAGCAATCAGTTTTTCGTGCTTGTGTATGAAGTATACCGGGATGTTAGACTGGTAGGAGCCCCCCCTTCTTCCATCGGCAAGTTCGGCCACGATACGGATAACTGGATGTGGCCCAGACATACCGGAGATTTCAGTGTGTTCAGGGTTTATATGTCACCAGACGGAAAACCAGCCGAATACTCCCCTGATAATGTTCCCTACAAGCCCAAACATTACCTGCCGGTTTCCATCAAAGGGTTTGATAAGGGAGATTTTGCAATGATCATGGGCTATCCGGGAGGAACACAGCGTTATATGACTTCCTATGAGATAGATGAAATTCAACAGATCCAGCATCCAAACAGGATCAAAATACGCGGGGCACGGCAGGAGATTATCTGGGCCGATATGATGGCAGATGAAAAAGTAAGAATCCAGTATGCTTCGAAATATTCGGGGTCAAGCAACTACTGGAAGTTTTCTATCGGTCAGAGCCAGGGCCTGGAACGGTTGAAAATCAAAGAAAAGAAGTTGAAACAGGAGCAGGAATTTACGAACTGGGTTGCTGGCGATCCGGAAAGGAAAACCAATTATGGAAATGCGCTGGAACTAATCAAAACAGCGGTTGAAGCAAGGGCAGACCAGACCCATGTTATTCAATACCTGCAGGAATGTTTTTTGAGAGGGAGTGAGATTATTTCTTTTGCAACACAGGCACAATCACTGTATGAAGCCCTTGAAGGTGATGACCGGGAAAAAATCACGGATGAGGCCGAAGGATTAAGACGTGCTGCCGGGAGATTCTTCCCTGACTATAATGCACCAACCGACCGCAAAGTTATTAAGGTAATGGTTAAAATGTTCATGGAGGATATCAAACCGGAATACCAACCTGGCTATTTAAAAGATGTCAGGGGAAAATATAAAGGCAACTATGACAAATTTGTTGATGTGATGTTTGACAAATCTGTTTTTGCTGATGAAACCAGGCTGAATGCATTTCTTGACAATCCCAGCAAAAAAGTCCTGGATAAAGATCCCTCATTCCAGGCAGCTGTTTCAATCAATTCCTTATACCGTGATTTACAACAGCAGGTAATGCCTTATGCCATACAGCTTGCACAGGGTAGTAAGAAATATATTGCGGGAATAATGGAAATGCATCCTGAAAAAACATTTTATCCAGATGCCAATTTCACCATGCGGCTTACCTATGGTAAAGTGAATGATTATTATCCCAGGGATGCTGTTCATTACAGCCACACTACCACACTGACCGGTGTAATGGAAAAAGAAGATCCTGAGAATTATGAATTTATTGTCGATCCGAAGTTAAAAGAACTTTATAAGAGTAAAGATTTCGGCAGGTATGGCGAAGATGGGAAGATGATCGTTTGTTTTACAACTGATAATGATATTACGGGCGGAAATTCCGGGAGCCCGGTCATCAATGGTAATGGTGAGCTGATCGGTCTTGCTTTCGACGGCAACTGGGAAGCCATGAGCGGGGATATTGTCTTTGAGCCGGAACTTCAGAGATGTATCAATGTTGACATACGTTATGTCCTGTTCATTATGGATAAATTCGCAGGGGCTACGAATCTGATTGATGAAATGATGATAGTGGAATAATATGCCAGATATTTTTAACTAACGTACTCACCCCCCTTTGATTCCCCCCTCTCTCAAGAGAGAGGAGGGCAGGGGGGTGAGTCCAGTTTCAAAAGAGAGCGCTATGAAAAAAACAGGGATAAGTTTTCTTCTTGCAGGGTTGTTTACTTTATGTAATATAAGAGCAGATGAAGGAATGTGGCTTCTGCCCCTTCTGGAGGAACTAAACATCTCCATTATGCAGGAAATGGGGCTGAAGCTGAGTGCTGATCAGATATATAATATAAATACATCCAGCCTGAAGGATGCCATTGGCGCCCTGGATTATGGATCATGTACAGCTGAACTGATCTCTCCTGATGGCCTCCTGCTGACCAATCACCACTGTGGTTTTGACGAAATACAGTATCACAGCAGTGTTGAACATGATTACCTGACAGACGGTTTCTGGGCCATGATCCGTGAGGAAGAACTTCCCAATCCCGGCAAAACCATCTCCTTTCTGATAAGGATGGATGATATTTCAGATGTGATCAATCTTCGCCTGAATGACCGGATGACTGAATCTGAGCGTCAGGAGATTATTGCAGAGATTAGCGATTCCATTGAAAATGAAGCAATTAATGGGACACATTATGAGGCATCCATAGTCCAGTTTTTCGGAGGGAATAAATTCTATCTCATCATCACGGAAACATATCTTGATGTTCGCCTGGTTGGTGCCCCACCTGAATCAATCGGCAAGTTTGGTCATGATACCGATAACTGGATCTGGCCGAGACATACTGGTGATTTTACCCTGTTCAGGGTATATACAGGACCTGACGGTAAACCGGCTGAGTATGCCCCTGAAAACATCCCTTTGAAACCAAGGAATTTTCTGACAATATCGTTGAAAGGAATCCAGAAAAATGATTTTGCTATGGTCATAGGTTATCCGGGTATTACAAACCGTTATATGACTTCCTGGGAAATTGAGCAGGTAAATGAAATTGATAACCCAAATCGTATCAAAATAAGAGGCTTAAGACAGGATTTGATGATGGAGGATATGTTATCCAGCAATGAAATCAGAATTAAATATGCTTCAAAGTACTCCACATCAAGCAATTACTGGAAGTATTCTATCGGGCAGAATGAGGGAATTAAGAACCTTGATTTGATTAACAGGCAAAAACATCTCGAAAATCAATTCCTTGAATGGGTAAATGCAGATCAGGAAAGGACGGAAAAATACGGACAATCATTTGATCTGGTTAAGAATGCTGTTTTAAATAACAGGGATTACCATCATGCAAGGCAATATATCCTGGAAGCGTTGCTCAGCGGTATTGAATTTATAAATTTTTCAGCCTCCTTTTTTCAATTATTTATGACCGTACTGGAGTATCCGGATGATCCTCAGGCAATTGGTGAAGTCATTGAAAGTATGCAACGGGACATAAATGATTTTTTCAAGGATTATAACGCCGCAACAGATAAAAAAGTAACCCTGGCGATGCTTCAATTGTTTTCTGAAAATGTTAAGCAGCAATTCCATCCTGATTTTTTTGCTACCATCAGTATAAAATATAAAGGTAATTTTGAGAAATACGTGGATAAAGTATTTAAAAAATCCATGTTTGTTGACCGCAACAGATTAAATATGTTTCTTGAATCTCCTGATATCAGGATGCTTCAGAAAGATCCCGCCTTTGGCATAGCAATATCGGTTTACAGGAAATATTTTGAAATAGATGACCAGTACAATTATTACCAGGAAAATCTTAACAGGGGTCATCGGTTGTATATTGCGGGACTGACTGAGATGCAGAAGGACCGGAAATTTTACCCGGATGCCAATTCAACCATGCGTCTCAGTTATGGGCGTGTTGGTGATTATCAGGCCAGGGATGCTGTACATTATGAATTTTATACTTCACTGACGGGTGTGATGGAAAAAGAGGATCCGGACAACCCGGAATTTGTTGTGGATGAGCGTCTTAAGCAGTTATACCAGTCAAAAGATTATGGCAGGTATGGTATGGGTGACATAATGCCTGTCTGCTTTACAACTAATAATGATATTACAGGCGGCAATTCAGGCAGCCCTGTACTGAATGCCGGTGGTGAATTGATCGGTATTGCCTTCGACGGGAACTGGGAAGCCATGAGCAGTGATCTGGCCTTTGAGCCCGAACTACAAAAATGTATAAATGTAGATATCCGTTATGTTTTATTTATCATGGATAAATTCGCTGGCGCAACACATCTAATCGAGGAAATGATTATCGTGGAATAAACCAATCCGTTTGTCAAAATTAGGGCCGCAATTCGGCCCTTTTTTTTTATCTTAAACACTTTTAACAGCGATATTGCAGATGTCAGAGGGAAAGAGGATTGAGATTTTTACTGATGGGGCAGCACGTGGTAATCCGGGCCCCGGAGGATATGGGATCGTGATGAAATATGGCAATCACCGTAAGGAAATCTCACAGGGATACAGGCTGACAACCAATAACAGGATGGAGCTCCTGGCAGTGATCAGGGCACTTGAACAGCTCACGCATGAAAATAGTTATGTGGTTATCTATTCCGATTCCAAATATGTCTGTGAAGCTGTGAATAAAGGCTGGATCTTTGATTGGGAAAGAAAGAGATTTAAAAAGAAAAAGAATCCTGACCTGTGGAAAATATTCCTGGAGCTATACCGTAAACACAGGATTGAATTTGTATGGATCAAGGGACACTCGGATCATCCGGAAAATGATCAATGCGACCAGCTTGCAGTAGCTGCTTCACAAAATGATAATCTCATGGAAGATGAAGGTTATACATTCGATCAAAAACTGTTCTGAAATAATTTAATTCTGCAACAGCCCAAAAATAATGAGTTCATATTCAACAATAATTGATTTTAAAGGGGCACTTACATTTAAGAAAATAGGACAGTTGATTACTGCACTGAATGCAAGAAGGAATCAATTTAATATTGGAACGGGGGTCTTTAAAAAATTAACCTCTCTTATTATTGAAATCCTGGAAAATATTCTGAAATATTCTGACCATTACAACAGCTTTATAAAAAATAATCCTGATTTTGAACCCGAATTTCATTTATCACGTAATGCGAGTTCCTATCTTTTGAGAGCCGTCAATCCTATTAAACAACAGGACATGTTACGGGTAAAACAAAAAATTGACCTGATCAACAACCTTAATCAGGATGAAATGCGTATCTTGTACCGCAAAACCTTAACTAACGGGGAATTCACCGAAAAAGGCGGTGCAGGACTTGGCTTTTTTGAAATGGTTAAACTAAGTGGACATCCCATACAATATAATTTTGAAAGCCTTTTCGATGGATTTTTGAATTTTGAATTACAACTGCATTTAGATAATAACTCGATGTAAATGGAAAATCTCACAATTGCCGCAACAGATTTTACCCCGGAAGTGAGTTTTAATATCGAATCATTAATTTTTCGTATTGGTGGTGTATCCAGACCCGAAGATGTACGGAATTTCTACGATCAGATCATCGATTGGCTATCTAACCTGGGAAATTATTTTTCAAAAAATAAATCAGCAGATTCAGGGATGTACAAAGTATTAATGGAATTTCGACTGGCCTATTTTAATTCAGCATCCTCGAAACAAATTATAGAAATTCTCAATTGCATAAAGAGGTTTAAGGTATATGGGATAGATCTTGAGGTTAACTGGTATTATGATGAAGGAGATGAACAAATGCGTGATGATGGAGAGGAATTAGCCGAAGCATGTGATCTTGAATTCAATTATTATGTAATTTCCTGATAACCGGAACAGGATTTCCTGTTCATTCTGAACACCTTAGATATTGTCCTGATTCGTACATTTGTGTGCAAAACCGGACACCCTGAATTCCCCAGCAAACCCTGTAAAATTTTAGTTATTCGGCAGATAATTAAACAGTTATCCGTTATGGCACAATATATGGATACTGTATATAAAAGGGTTTAGGGGATGTTCAGTAATTATATCAAAACAGCTATCCGTACCTTTGCCAAGTACAGGATTTTCAGCCTTATTAATATATTTGGTCTTGCTTTTGGTATAACTATTAGTATCCTTATTTATATTCTGGTAAAACAGGAGCTGAGTTATGACAGGTATCATGCTTATCATGACCGTATTTACCGTATAAATGCAAAAGCACAGGCATTTGAACATAAATATCATAGTGCCCTGACTCCTTATAACCTGTCCGTTGTGATGAAGCAACAGATCCCTGAGGTGGAAGAGGCAACAAAAGTACTGATAGGAAGTCACAAAAGAGTCAGTTATAATGACAAACATTATTCTGCTACAAAATTTTATTATACAGATCAGTCAATTTTCAATATCTTCAGTATTCCGGTTGTTAAGGGTGACCAGGGTACACTTCTGACAGAAGAATACACAATTGTTATCACGGAAGAGACCGCCGAAAGATATTTTGGATCGGAAAATCCGCTGGGCAAGTTACTTTTTCTTGATAATGGCTGGAAGTTTACTGTAACTGGAGTATGTAAAAACGCACCCGAAAACACCCATCTACATTTTGATTATCTCGCTAGCCTGAAGGGTATTCTGGATGAAAAAGAGACAGATGACTGGAGTAAATGGCCCGTTGCAACGTATGTACTTTTAAAGGAAGGATCAAAACCAGGCCAGGTGAATAATGAGCTGGTTGCAATAACCGACAAATACTTATTGCCTGTTATCAATCAGTTTTTTTCATCAGAATTTATTTCCGGTGGGCCAATAAACTTTTTTGAGTTATACCTTCAGCCACTGACGGATATTCATTTCGCGACCGGAATTGAAGGTCAATTTGAAGCAGGCAGGCAAAAAATTTATCTATACATATTTTCTCTTCTGGCAGCAATCATCCTGTTCATTGCATGTGTTAATTATATGAACCTGTCCACTGCGCGTCTTTCAACGCGAGCCAGGGAGGTGGCACTCAGAAAAATTGTTGGAGCAACACGCAGGCAGATGATTCTCCAGTTTCTTACCGAATCAATATTTTTCAGTATCCTGGCAACTTTCATCGCACTGGTAATCATTGAGTTAATCCTAAAACCCTTCAGTGCCCTGTCAGGATTAAACCTGCAGAAAGAAATCTACCATGCATGGTTCCTGATCCCGGTTTTATTAACTGGTGCTATTATTGTTGGTATTTTTTCAGGGAGTTATCCATCATTATACCTTTCAAAATTCCCGGTGATTAATATCATGAAAGGCAAAAACTTTTCAGGTGCTGGTGGTATACATTTTCGTGGCATCCTGGTTCTTTCCCAGTTCACTCTCTCAATTGCACTAATCATTTCCAGTATTATCATTTATAACCAGGTAAGATATCTGCAGGGGAAAAACCTTGGCTTTAATAAAAATAACGTAGTTGTTATTCAGCGTGCTTATGCCCTGATGAAGCAGAAAGAAGATTTTAAAAAAATACTTACAGATAATTCAAGCATTGTCAGTGCTTCAATAACCTATTCATTACCGGGGGAATACCAGGAAGAAGTACCTTTTTGGGTCACTGAGAAAGGAAAAAAGACGGTCAAATACCTTTCCTATATGACAGCCGATGCTGATTTTGTGGAGACAATGCAGATGCATCTTACTGAAGGCAGAGACTTTGACCGAATCAACCAGCCGGATGAACATCTGATGATTATCAATGAATCTGCAGCCATAGAGTTGGAGCTGGACAAGCCGGTTGGTGCAAAACTTTTTCCTGTTGGTGTGATGGGTGAGGAAAAAGGTTATAAAGTAATCGGGGTTGTAAAGGATTACCATTTTGAATCTCTTCATAAAGAGATAAAACCGATGATACTGACACTTCTTGATCCCAGCCTGCATGTTCAGAATCTTGTTGTTCGACTGGATGGTGAAAATATTCCAAAAACAATGGAATATATTGAGAAGGCCTGGAAAAAGTTCACAAAGAATGAACCATTTGATTATTATTTTCTTGATAAAGACCTGGACATGATATATAAGGAAGAAGAAAAAACAGCTGGCATTTTTGCAGTATTTTCCCTTCTGGCTATATTCATAGCTTCTCTAGGGCTATTCGGTCTTGCGGCACATATCGCTGAACTCAGAACCCGGGAAATAGGAATCCGGAAAGCAATGGGAGCATCCATACAGACGATTGCATTCATGCTTCTTTCACATTTCACCCGGTGGGTATTCTGGGCTATACTGATCGCATTTCCGCTTTCATACTTCCTGATGAAAATCTGGCTGGGAAGATTTGCATACCACATCAATATTGAGTTATGGTTCTTTTTACCTGCTGCGTTCCTGGCTATTATTGTTGCATTCATCACAGTAAGCTACCAATCGGTCAAATCCGCTAAAGCCAGCCCGGTCCAGGCTTTACAATATGAGTGATACGGGATTTAAATTTTTAAGAAATTAATTAATGAACTCAGTGAATGATTCAAAGTCATTCATTGGGAGTTATTCCGCTTATCTAATCCAGTTCTGAGAGATATTTCTTTGCGTTTTTAAGGTCTCCGGGTGTATCAATACTGAAAGTTTCCATATCTGTTAACCTTATCTTGATACGGTAATTGTTCTCAAGCCAGCGGTTCTGCTCAAGCGATTCAGCCAGTTCAAGGGATGATTGGGGTAATTCCGTGATTTCCTGTAATATTCTGTACCTGAAAGCATATACACCGATGTGCCTGAGGAACTGATGGTGGCGTGACCAGGCCGATCTGTCGGTTTTTCTGAGGTATGGTATTGGTGACCGGCTGAAATACATGGCAATATCTTCATGATTTTTGATAACCTTAACAATATTGGAGTTAAAGATATCATCGTTCGACCTGATTGGGTTAACCAGTGTTGCAATGTCTACATGCTGGTCATCAAAACATTTCATCAACATTTTTATCTGCTCTTCACGGATAAATGGTTCATCACCCTGTACGTTGATGATGACATCAACCAGGTTACCAGATTTACAATATAGACGGGCAGCTTCAGCACACCGGTCTGTCCCACTTTTGTGTTCATGACCGGTCATCAGCGCCTGGCCTCCGGCATCCTTTACAGCCGCTTCTATTCGTTGATCATCAGTTGCGACAATAACATTGTCAAGTACTTTCTTAACCTGGTTATAAACCCGGACAATCAGAGGTTTACCACCCAGATCTGCAAGAGATTTGCCCGGGAAACGACTGGATTCGTAGCGGGCTGGTATGATTCCTAAAAATTTCATGGTGATATTAATTTTGAAACACTACCAATTTAGTAAAAATCGTATAAAATTGTAATTTTGTCATACTTTTTCAGGAAAAAATGACAGGAAGATTAGTTTTCGGTTCTAAGTTCTTAGTTCAAGGTTAGGGTGGGTGAGTGTTTTGAGTTTGGATAATAGTTATTGATTTTCGTTTGGTGTGGGAGGGAGTTTGAATTTCGTTTTTCGACATTTCGAGTTTATTTATTCGCTACACACTAGGCAAACACACAACCCGCTCAGGGGAAATTTCTTTCGCTTCGCTTCAGAAATTGTCCGGATTTCGATTTTCGAATTTCGAGTATTATTCCAAGGCCTTTGAATACCGACTCACGACTCACGACTCACAATTCACGATTCACTGCTCATGGTTGCAGGTTTGCCGGGAACATCTTCCTGAATAGAATGTCAAAGATATTGATTAAGATATAGAAATGGAAATTCAAACAGTAAAACAACGATTTGGAATTATAGGAAATCATCCTGCTTTAAACAGGGCAATCGATATTGCGACCAATGTTGCCCCTACTGATCTCTCGGTATTGATAACCGGCGAAAGTGGAACAGGTAAGGAATTTTTCCCCCAGATCATTCATCAATTTAGCGCACGTAAACATGGATCATATATTGCTGTTAATTGTGGAGCAATCCCTGAAGGCACAATAGATTCAGAATTGTTTGGTCATGAAAAAGGTTCGTTTACCGGTGCACATGAAAGCCGGAAAGGATACTTCGAGGTGGCAAATGGAGGAACAATTTTTCTTGACGAAGTTTCCGAATTACCCTTGTCCACACAGGTCAGGTTACTCAGAGTTTTAGAGACCGGAGAATTTATAAGGGTCGGATCTTCAAAGGTACAGAAAACAAATGTCAGAGTCATAGCTGCTACCAATATTGAAATTCTTCATGCAATACAGCAAAACAAATTCAGAGAAGACCTCTATTACCGACTGAATACTGTTCCTATTCATGTTCCGGCTTTGCGGGAAAGAAAGGAAGATATTCATTTGCTATTCAGGAAGTTTGCAGTCGATTTTGCCGAAAAAAGCAGAATGCCTGCTGTCACACTTACCGATCCTGCCAGAAGCATCCTTGAAAACTATCGATGGCCGGGGAATATCCGGCAGCTTAAAAACATTACCGAACAAATGTCGGTTATTGAACAGGATCGTGAAATCAATGAACACATAATAGCCAAATATCTTCCAGATTATCAGCCTGTTAAACTCCCAATGATCTATGAAAAGGTTATTGATGAACATACGTTTAACACGGAAAGAGAAATCTTGTATAAAATCCTTTTTGATATGAAGAATGATCTGAACGATCTTAAAAGTCTTGTTGCAGAGATCATGCAGAAAGGTGTGGAAAGTGCCGAATTACACCAAAACCATGCACAAACCATTCAAAAACTTTATGAAGAGGCTGAGGTAAATGGGAATGTCAACAAATCTCATAATATAAATATAAAAAGAACTGAAAGTGCTGATATACAGGACACTGAAGAAATTATTGAAGAATCGCTATCGCTGGAAGAAAAAGAAAAAGAACTTATAAACAAAGCGCTTGAGAAACATCACGGAAAGAGAAAATATGCAGCGGAAGAATTAGGGATTTCTGAACGTACACTATACCGTAAGATCAAAGAATATAATTTAGATCTTTGAAAAATGATATAATTTAATTTTTTGGATTTCATTTTCTTTGAAATAACTATGGTTTGCACATTGCAATCAACATTGATTCAGTCTAATAACAAGATGTAATGTGGTTGGTATTTGCATGAAAAGTAAGAATGAATTATATATTTTGTCCTGGATATAAGACAATAGTATGTTTAATAACTCGTTATTTTTGTGCCCGGATTATACAAATAAGATGTCACTCACCAGGTTATTGATTATTTTATTATTTCTAACTGCTTCAGTTTCCTCATGTAAAGTCAGCTATTCATTTTCTGGAGCTAGTACTGGTAATCTGAGTACGGTATCCGTGCAATACTTTCAGGATAGGTCAAACCTGGCTCCACCTACCCTTGCCCAGATATTTACCGATGAATTGAAAGATTTTATTCAGAGGCAGACAAGGTTAATGTTGATAAATGGGGTTGCCGATGCCAATTTTGAGGGTGAAATAAGAATTTACGATGGACAAAGGCCGGTAGCAATATCCGGAAATGATCTGGCTACGCTCAACAGATTTACCATTTCTGTCAGAATAAAATATACGAATTCAAATGATCCGGAGCAAAATTTTAACGAGACTTTTACACAATACCAGGATTATGACAGCAGGAGCAGTTTCCAGGAGGTAGAGGCTGAATTGTCAGAAACCATTGTTAAGCTGATTGTCGAAGATATTTTTAACAGAGCCTTTGTTAACTGGTAGGAAGTGGAAAGTTAAAGATAAAAGATAAAAGGAAAAAGATAAAAGATAAAGGGAAAAAAGAGGAAGTAAATAGTAAAAAAGGTAGAGGGAAAGACATCGATTACTAATGACCGGAGAAGATATCATATCCTATATTAGACAGCCGGAAAAGCTTAACGGGGATACGCTGGGAGGTATTGAAAAGCTGACCAGTGACTATCCTTATTTTCAAACAGCCCATCTTTTAAATGTTAAGAATCACCATAATATAAAAAGCCTGAAGTTCTCTGAATCCCTTCGATTTGCTTCGGCACATGCAGGCGACCGTACAATTTTATATTACCTGATAAATGATCTGTCATCCAGTGAGGAACTGGACAAGGAGGAAAAAGGTGATATTTCATCTGTTACAGGTCTGTTAAGCTTTACAAACTGGTTTGATCATCTTGATCAGGCTACACCGGAAGGATCAGGGAAATCTGACGAAGATACGAGAAGAATGAAAGAAAACGAACTGATTGATAAATTTATAAAAGCCCAACCCTCTATTATACCACAAAAAGATAAATCTGAAGATCAGGAAGATATATCTGAAGCATTTTTAATAACTGATGACCATTTGATGACAGAAACGCTGGCAGAGATATATGTTAAGCAGGGATACTATACCAGGGCCATTCATGCCTATGAAAAGCTAAGTTTGAAATATCCGGAAAAAAGTAGTTACTTTGCGACTCAAATTAATAAAATCAGGCAATTAAAAGATAATCCAAATTCTTAAGAGCAATGTATGTATTAATTTCTGTGATTGTATTAATCATTTGTGTTTTATTAATCCTTATCGTACTGGTTCAGAATTCCAAAGGAGGAGGTCTTGCAGCAAATTTTCAGGGATCCACGCAGATCATGGGAGTAAGGAGAACAACAGATTTTCTTGAAAAATCAACCTGGACACTGGCTGTTGCCCTCATGCTCCTTTGTGTTCTTGGCAGTATCGTGATTCCCAGGGCCCAAGAGCAAGAGAGATCTGTTATTGAGGATCAGATACAAAATGTTATTGATCCGAATGCCATTCCAACTTTTCCCTCCGCCACGCCGGATAATGGTGGGAGTGATGATGGGAGCCAGGCAGAATAAACAGGATCATTACATATACAAATAATACTGATTCTAGGAAGTGTCGGATAACATGACATCCTGACACTTCTTTTTTTCCTCTATCCGGATGGCATAATTATTTAAAATTCAGATAAACAGTAGATTAACCAAGTCAACATAAATTTATATGAATATTCTCCCATGTAATTATGTCTTAAAATGTCAGTATAAACTGCAATTTCAGGATTTGGCATAAAATGTGAAAAGGGAAAGCATATCTGAAAATTTGTTTAACCACTAAAATAAATTTATCATGGGAAATATAAAGATTAAGCCTCTTGCTGACAGGGTTTTAATTGAACCTCTGGCAGCTGAAGAAAAAACCTCATCAGGCATTATTATTCCTGATACCGCCAAGGAAAAACCTCAGAAGGGAAATATTATTGCTGTTGGTCCCGGGACAAAGGATGAGAAGATGGAAGTAAAAGTAGGGGATGTAGTTCTATATGGTAAATATTCCGGAACTGAACTTACCATTGATGGTAAAGATTATCTCATCATGAGGCAATCCGATATACTAGCAATCATTTAAGAACATAATCAAATTCAATAACTTAAAAAAAGAAAAAAATGGCAAAACTAATCAAGTATGATATTGAAGCAAGAGATCTGTTAAAAAAAGGTGTTGATACTCTTGCTAATACTGTCAAGGTGACACTTGGCCCCAAGGGTCGTAATGTCGTCATTGAGAAAAAATTTGGTGCTCCTCTTGTTTCAAAGGATGGTGTGACTGTTGCAAAAGAGATTGATCTGAAGGGAGAATTTGAAAATCTTGGTGCACAGATGGTTAAAGAAGTAGCTTCAAAGACCAATGATGATGCAGGAGATGGTACAACAACTGCTACACTTCTTGCCCAGTCAATCATTCATGTTGGAATGAAAAATGTCACCGCGGGTGCTAATCCTATGGATCTTAAGAGAGGGATTGACAAGGCAGTTATAAAAGTTGTTGAGTATCTGAAAAACCAGTCGGAGGAAATTGGGGATGATATTACTAAAATTGAACAGGTTGCTTCAGTATCGGCAAATAATGATCTGGAAATCGGGAAGCTGATTGCAGAGGCAATGGAAAAAGTTCATAAAGAAGGTGTTATTACGGTTGAAGAAGCGAAAGTATCAGATACATATGTAGAAGTTGTTGAGGGTATGCAGTTTGACCGTGGTTATATATCGCCCTATTTCGTGACAGATCCTGACAAGATGGAATCTGTACTTGAGTCTCCTTTTATACTTTTGCATGACAAAAAGATCTCTGTCATGAAAGATCTTTTGCCTATTCTTGAAACTACGGTACAATCGGGAAAACCGTTACTGATTATAACAGAGGACATCGATGGCGAGGCACTGGCAACCCTGATCGTAAATAAGCTGAGGGGTTCGCTGAAGGTTGCAGCTGTGAAAGCTCCAGGATTTGGTGACAGAAGGAAAGAGATGCTCGAAGATATTGCCATTCTAACCGGAGGTACTGTCATTTCAGAAGAAAAAGGACTAAAGCTTGAAAACACCACACTGGATATGTTAGGCACATGCGAGAAAGTTTCCATTGACAAAGATAATACAACCATTGTTGGTGGTTCCGGAGATAAGGATGCCATCAATGGCAGGGTTAAGCAGATTAAGGTACAAATTGAGAATACAACCTCTGATTATGATAAGGAAAAGCTTCAGGAGCGACTCGCTAAATTATCGGGAGGTGTTGCTGTCCTATATGTCGGTGCTGCATCAGAAGTGGAGATGAAGGAGAAAAAGGACAGGATGAATGATGCACTGAATGCAACCAGGGCCGCTGTTGAAGAAGGAATTATTCCCGGAGGTGGTGTTGCATACATCAGGTCTGTTGAATCGCTCAATAACTTCAAAGGCGATAATGATGACGAAACAACCGGTGGTGCAATCATCCGCAGAGCCCTTGAGGAGCCACTCAGGCAAATAGCAGAAAATGCAGGAGTAGATGGATCTGTTGTCGCTCAGAAAGTTAAGGAAGGAAAAGACGATTTCGGTTTTAATGCAAGAACCGAGAAATATGAGAATCTGAAGAAAGCCGGTGTTATCGATCCCACAAAGGTTGCTCGTATAGCACTGGAAAATGCAGCTTCCATTGCAGGTATGCTGCTGACAACAGAATGTGTCCTTGCTGAAGAGCCTGAAAAAGAACAGCCAATGCCACATCCAAATGCAGGAATGGGTGGAGGGATGATGTAATTCTATATCATCAATATAATCTCAAGCCTCACTTTAGAAATAAAGTGGGGCTTTTTTTAACACGAGCCATTTCAGGTTTCCGGATTTATTTGAAGTATCGCCCCTAAAGGGGCGGAAGTATGGGTGAGGTGTTTGGGTTGAAAATCATAGAGTTTCGGTTTTCTTGTTTCGGATTTACTTCGGTTTTCGACTTTCGCTATCTCGATTTTTCTTCCTTCGATTTCCGGATTCTGCTCTTTCGAATTTTCTAATTTTAATTTTATTAACAAACATTCCTTTCCTTTTCTATCTTTGTACCTCGATTTTCAGGATGAATAATTCAATGGAAAATATCAGGAACTTCTGTATCATTGCACATATTGATCACGGAAAAAGTACACTGGCTGACCGATTACTGGAAATCACCCATACCATTTCGGACAGGGAGATGAAAGAGCAGGTCCTGGATAGTATGGACCTGGAGCGGGAGAGAGGGATTACAATTAAAAGTCATGCGGTACAGATGGACTATGAATATGAGGGGAGAAAATATATCCTTAATCTGATTGATACTCCCGGTCATGTCGATTTTTCATATGAGGTATCAAGGGCTATAGCTGCCTGTGAAGGAGCTCTCCTTGTTGTGGATGCATCACAGGGAATACAGGCACAGACCATATCCAATCTCTACCTTGCACTCGATCATAACCTGGAGGTTATTCCTGTATTGAATAAAATGGATCTTGAAGCTGCCAGGCAGGATGAAGTTACCGAGCAAATCATTGACTTAATTGGGTGTACCCAGGATGATATCATACTCGCGAGTGGGAAAACAGGGATGGGGGTTGATATTATCCTCCGTGAGATAGTGAAAAGAATTCCTCCTCCTTCCGGAGATCCATACAAACCACTTGAAGCCCTGATCTTTGATTCTGTATTTAATTCTTTCCGGGGGATTTTCGCATATTTTCGAATATTCAACGGGTCTATCAGGAAAAATGATTTCGTAAAATTTGTTGCGACAGGAAAAAAATATTATGCTGAAGAGATTGGTATTCTCAGATTGAATTATCAGCCAAGAGATATCTTACAGGCGGGAGATGTCGGGTATATTATCTCCGGGATTAAGAATTCGCTTGAAGTAAAGGTTGGTGATACGATTACGCATGTTAATCCTGCCTGTGAAGCAGCCATTGAGGGATTTAAGGATGTAAAACCCATGGTTTTTGCGGGTGTTTATCCTGTTGATGCGGATGATTATGAAGAACTACGGTCCTCTCTTGAAAAGCTGAAACTGAATGATGCATCCCTGGCATTTGAGCCGGAATCATCCGCAGCACTGGGCTTTGGATTCCGTTGTGGTTTCCTGGGACTTTTGCATATGGAGATTGTACAGGAAAGACTGGACAGAGAATTCGATATGGATGTAGTTACTACTGTTCCGAATGTCTCTTTTCTTGTCCATACAACAAAAGGTTACATTATTGAAGTGCATAACCCTTCAGGAATGCCCGAACCAACAAATATAGACTATATTGAAGAGCCTTATATTAATGCCCAGGTTATTTCCCAGGCAGAATATGTGGGGGCAATTATGAAATTATGCCTGGACAAAAGAGGGACTTTGAAAAACCAGGTGTATCTTACTACTGACAGGGTGGAGGTTACATTTGAGATGCCACTCGCAGAAATAGTATTTGATTTTTATGATAAACTGAAGAGCATCTCAAGAGGATATGCATCTTTTGATTATTATCCATCCGGACATAAGAAAGCAAACCTTGTAAGACTGGATATCCTCCTCAATGGTGAAATGGTTGATGCCCTTTCAACACTTATTCATCGTGATCATGCATATGATTTTGGCAGAAGGATCTGCGTAAAGCTGAAAGAATTGATACCACGCCAACAATTTGAGATAGCCATTCAGGCAGCTATCGGATCAAAGATCATCGCACGTGAAACTGTACGGGCACTCAGAAAAGATGTCACTGCTAAATGTTATGGAGGTGACATAACCAGGAAGAGAAAACTTCTTGAAAAACAGAAAAAAGGTAAAAAGCGTATGCGCCAGATCGGAAATGTTGAAGTACCTCAATCGGCCTTTCTCGCAGTATTAAAACTTGATTGAGTGTGAGAAAAAATAGCAGGTTCAGTGAGATTGTTTATCCAGGAACGGAGTAAACTGAATAAATAAAGTCGGACTCCTGCCAGCCGGCAGCCTGGAATCCTGATAAGTGAAGCAATCCGGTGGAAACAGGTAGGAGGGAAAGCAGCGGCTGAAATACAGGCAATAAACCTGAGGCGGATGCCAGTATTTTTCGAGCATCCTTGTAGTGGGAAAGAAATTTAGAACTTCTTCCATCCCGATAGCTATCGGGACGGAAGAAACAATGTCGCAGGATAATGGATCAATTGACATTGGCTTTAGCCAGAGGAATAAAAAAAAAATTATACATTTGAAAGAGGAACAAGCTTGTTATTTGGACTAATTAAAAATAATTTAAAAAACGGAGTTAAAATCTGGAGATTGACTGATTTTATGTGTTATTTGTGTCTTCATTTTTTCAGTCAAATATTTTAAACTATCTCAATATGTCCGGAAAAGGAAAAGATAAAATGACAGAAGAAGGCAGGATACATCTGGGGATTGATATCGGATCCATCTCAGTGAACACAGTAATCATAAATGATCATGGGAAGATTATGGAAAACCGATATGATTTTTGTCATGGTAAACCATTCCACAGGCTCCATGAAGTTCTCTGGGAAGTAACCGCAAAATACAATGCTTACAAAGTCACCACCTTATCCCTTACGGGTACCGGTGGTAAACTTGCATCGGAGTTAATCGGCGGACATTTTGTAAATGAGATTATCTCCCAATCAGCATCTGTATCAAAACTTTATCCGGAAGCAAGGACCATTATCGAAATGGGAGGAGAGGATTCAAAGTTGATTTTCATGAACAGCCTGGAAAGTGAATCATCCAAACTTTCAGATTTTCAATTAAATACAATATGTGCAGCTGGCACAGGTTCTTTTCTTGATCAGCAGGCAAAAAGAATCGGTGTTTCTATTGAGAGAGAGTTTGGTGAGCTTGCATTAAAATCGCTTGATCCACCGCGTATTGCAGGCAGGTGCAGTGTTTTTGCCAAGAGTGATATGATCCATTTACAGCAGATAGCCACGCCGGTTCATGATATTGTTGCAGGATTGTGCTTTGCTGTAGCAAGGAATTTTATCAGTTCACTAGCCAGGGGCAAGAAACTTGAATTTCCGGTTGTTTTTCAGGGTGGTGTTGCAGCGAATGTTGGCATGGTAAGGGCTTTCAGAGAAATACTCGGAGCAGGAGAGAAAGAACTGATCATTCCGGAACACTATGCATCCATGGGTGCAATCGGAGCGGTATTTCATACCCTTTCTACAAGCTCAGAAAAGAAGGCTGTATTTAAAGGATTGGATGGGCTGGATAACTATCTTGCAAGCGGTAAGGCAGAGGGAAAGCATCAGGAACCCCTGAAAGAAACTGAAGCTGAATATAATAAGGATGTCAGGCTGATCCCTGACGGGGTTGAAAAAGTAAATGTTTATCTCGGGTTAGATGTTGGATCATTAAGTACGAACGTGGTTCTGATTGATGATGATAACCAGGTTGTTGCACGACGGTATCTTCCCACTGCCAGTAAACCTCTTGAGGCGATCCGGCGCGGGATGTCAGAAATATCTGAAGAGGTTGGCGATAAGGTCATTGTGAAAGCTGCCGGAACTACAGGCTCAGGTCGCTATCTTACCGGTGATTTTGTTGGAGCTGATGTTATCCGTAATGAGATCACTGCCCAGGCTACTGCAGCAATTGCCTATGATAAAGAGGTAGACACCATATTCGAGATCGGTGGGCAGGATTCAAAATATATCAGCATTGATAATGGTGTGGTTGTTGATTTTGAGATGAATAAGGTATGTGCTGCCGGGACCGGTTCATTCCTCGAGGAACAGGCAGAAAAACTTGATATCAGCATCATAGGTGAATTTGGAGAGCTGGCTCTCCAGGCAAAGAAACCTGCTGCACTGGGTGACCGCTGTACGGTATTCATGGAATCTGACCTGAACTCATATCAGCAGAAAGGTGCAAAAAAAGAAGACCTAGTAGGTGGCCTTGCCTATTCCATCGTTCAGAATTATATCCAGAAAGTAGTCAGGAAAAAGAGAATCGGAAATCATATTTTCTTCCAGGGTGGAGTTACAAATAATAAGGCTGTCGTGGCAGCATTCGAAAAAGTGACAGGAAAGAAGATTTATGTACCACCCCATTTTGATGTAACGGGTGCCATTGGTTCAGCAATACTGGCAAGGGAATATGTAAAGGAAAATAATATCCATACAAGGTTCAAAGGTTTTGACATCAGCAAAATTCCATATAAGGTTGATAAATTTACCTGTAAGGCATGCTCCAATCAATGTGAAATCAGGAGGGTGAGGATAGAAGGTGAAAATAAGCCCCTGTATTATGGAGGCCGGTGTGAGAAATATGAACTGGATGAACGCAAGGGGAAAGGACAGGGGATACCAAATTACTTTGATGAAAGGTTGGAAATGTTAATGGGGGATTATAAGGAACAGGAAAAAGATGAGAGAATAACCATCGGTATCCCCAGAGCATTAACCCTGTACTATCAGCAGTTCCCATTCTGGAGGACATTTTTTGAGGAGTTGGGATTCCGTGTTGTACTATCTGCGGAAACGGATAACCAGATTATCAAGAAATCCCTTGATATGCTGGTAGCAGAAACATGTTTTCCTGTTGAGGTTATGCACGGACATATTTATGACCTGCTCGAAAAGGAGGTTGATTTTATATTTACTCCGTTCATTATTAATACCAAAGCTGAGAAAGGAAATCCAACCAATAACTGTAATTGTCCCTGGATACAGACCTATCCTTTCATGGTAAAGGCCGCGCTTAAGGAAGATGCACGCGAAAAACTCCTGATCCCCACCCTGAATTTCAGGTACTTCGGGAAGGTTCTTAATAAGGAGATGTCAGATTTCATGTGGGAAAAATTCCAAATACCACGAAAAAAAGTTGTCCTTGCCATTGAAAAAGCCGATCAGATCCAGGTTGCCTTTGAGCGGAAAGTGGAACTACGGGGTCAGGAAGTGATGGAAAATCTCCCGGATGATAAGGAATGCCTGGTGATTATGGGCAGACAGTATAATACCGGAGATCCTGCATTGAACCTGAGCATGGTGGATAAGTTAATCAACCAGGATGTCTTACCCATACCTATTGATTTCCTTCCACTGGCAAGTGAACATATCACACAGGATTACCGTCAGATGTACTGGCCTAACGGACAAAGAATCCTGGCTGCTTCCAGGATCATTGCAAGAGATAAGCGGCTTCATGCCGTTTATATGGGGAATTTCCGGTGTGGCCCGGACTCATTTCTCTCACATTTTGTCCATGAAGAAATGGCAGGCAAACCCTACCTTGAGATAGAAATTGACGAGCACAGTGCCGATGCGGGTATGATCACCAGGTATGAGGCATTTCTTGATAGTTTGAAAGGTTCACGATTAACGCATAAGGATCAACGGGAGATTTTCAGGCCAAGGGGACTTGTGGCAACACCTGAGAAGGACCGTATTATGTATTTTCCGTATATGTGTGATGCAGCCTATGTAGTAGCAGCAGCCTCAAGATATTGCGGAGTTAATGCAGATGTCCTTCCCATGCAGAATGAGAAAGATCTTGAACTGGGCAGGAAATATACATCGTCCAGGGAATGTTTCCCGATGATATGTACTACGGGGAGTTTCCTTAAAAAAATAATGGAACCGGGATCTGATCCAAAGAAATTGAGCTTCTTTATGCCGGACCATAATGGTCCTTGCCGGTTCGGACAATATAATAAGTTTCAAAGCATTCTGTTCAATAAACTGGGGTATAAGGATGTTAGAATCATTTCGCCCAGTAATGATACCTCCTATGCAGCCCTTTCCGGTGGACAGGGCACTAAATTCCGGTATGCTGCATGGAAGGGAATTGTTGCTGTTGATCTTCTGAGAAAACTGAAACAGGAACGGAGACCTTATGAGCTGAATCCGGGATCAACGGATCAGATATATAAACAAGGACTTGCCGATATCGTCGCATCGGTCGAACGGGGAGCCAAAGACATCACGGAAGTGATGAAGAAAGCTGCACAGAGATTCCTGGAAATCCCGATGAAGAACGGAAAAAGAAAACCAGTTATAGCAGTCGTTGGAGAAATATTCATGCGTGATAATCCCTTCTGCAGTGGTTTTTTGGTTGACAGGCTTGAAAAATTCGGAGCTGAAACATGGATCGCACCTTTTGGTGAATGGTTGAGTTATTCAACTTACCGTTACACCCGTGACAGTCTGTGGAAGAATGATTATAAGGGATTAATGAAATCAAAGATCCAGGATATCGCACAGAAAACGGCAGCAAAGAAGTTACAGCAAGCTATTCATGGTTGGTATGATGAGGAAAGGGAAATTGAATTACACGAGATGCTTGAATCATGCGATCCTTATATACACAGGCATTATGATGGCGATCCCGCCCTTAACCTGGGAACATCCGTTTCACTGGCCAAAACAGGAATATCGGGTATTGCTAATATTCTTCCCTTCACATGTATGCCCGGTACTGTTGTTACAGCTGTCTCCGACCAGTTTAAAAGAGATCATGAAAATATCCCTTATGTCAGTATTGCTTATGACGGACAGGAAGACACGGCTATAGATATGAGACTTCAGGCGTTCATGCATCAGGCAAGGGAATTCGCTGCCGAAAAGGGATATGACAAAGCAGTGAAATGGATTGAACCTGCATTGGTGTGAGTTTTTATCAGGAATCTCCATTTCACAGAGTTTGCTCCTGAATTCAGGGATCAGGATTTATACCGGGGTTCAACCCCATAGATTTTAACAGATCTGCTTTATCTTTAAGGCCCAGCTCCTGAAGTTTTATCATCAGGAACTTTAAACCATTTTCATCAACCTCATAAATTTCAGGATTAAGCATTATTTCTGATATTTTTTCATTCAATTCCTTTAAAGTACTCGTTACAACAATTTTTGATAACTCTACACTGGCAATTAATTTTGGAATCATAAGGTTGTTTTGGGTCATTATGTATCCGATTGCCTGAGGAATCTGGTTGTGATATGATAAATATGACAGGTAATCATTAATTAAATAGATAATTATCCTGTCTTCACTTAAATTCCATATTATATTGGATACATAACCCGGTAATCCACCTCCCCTGTGAACCATATCTATCGGGGCATTTATTATTGTCCAACCATATCCGTAACTGTTTCCATAATCCGGTGTGCCTGCCATTTCTGCGTGGATATGTTTCATAAAAGTTTTTTTCAGGGATTCCTCAGTGATTAATTTCCCATCTGACAGTGCCTGAATAAAATTATTTAAATCTGTAATTGTGGAATATATATTACCATCTCCCTGAAATCCGCTTACAGCATAGCTTGAAGAAAATTCATGAACCCTGATGGCTTCTTCGTATTTTCCTGTGAACGGGTAAAAAAGATATCCCCTGGCTACATTATTTATCTCATTTATTTCTTCAGCATTATAAATATTTGTCCTTATCATATTTGCAGGTTTAAATATGTTCTTATCCAAATAATCCCGAAATTTCATATTGGTTACTTTTTCGACTATTTCAGACAGAATTATATAGCCCAGGTTATTATATTCACTTCTTGCTCCGGGTGTAAATATCAAGTCGGGTTTTTGGGTGTATAGTGCTGAAAGAACATCATCATTAGTCGCGATCTTTGAATTATCCCAGTTCTTAAGTAGTCCATAATCAGCAGGTAATCCACCGGCATGGATCAGAAGGTGATGTATTGTTATATCAGGATATGGAAAACCAGGTAAATAGTCTATGACTTTATCGGAGATTTTCAGTTTATTTTTTTCCTCCAGTTGCTGAATAGCCACACCTGTAAAAGCTTTACTCACCGATCCAACGTTAAACAGGCTATTTGGATTCAGTGGAACATGGTTTTCTCTGTCGGCAAAACCATAGCATTTTGTATATATAATTTTACCCTTCTCTGCAATCAATATATTCCCATTGAACTGGGAACGTAAGTGCATAGTATTGAAAAGACTATCCAGTAATACAGCTTTATCCTGTCCGGAACAAATCGGAATAATAATCAGAAGCAAAAAACACATTTTGACAGGTTTCATATTTTATCGGTTTTTTCTTAGAAATGATTTTCGGGTCTTTCTTGTTGCAACCGACGCATGAATATTTCCTCCGCCCCAGGTTAATCCTGATTTACGTTCCCTGAAAGGGGAATTATTCATGCTCCAGCCTTTTACCGGGGACCTCCCATTTTTTATCTGTTGTGTTGACTTTTTTTGATTCTTATAACCATCAATAATCCCATTTATCTTATTATTCTGACGATATTTATCTATGAAAAAAAGAGGAAGGGAAACCAAACCAATCAATATCAAGGCTAAAACAAGGATAATATTATTTTTTGGCAATTCCACGAACAATCCTATTAACCAGCATATTAATAGCAGACCCCCGGTTATTCCCGAGATGTAAATTATTTTCTTCATTCTGAATGATTAGTAATTGATATGGTATTCTAAATTTTTAGGAATATCCAGGTAAATGGAGTCAAGTTTGCTTCTGTTATCCATAATAACACGGTTCGCTTGCAGCGAATCTTTTCCAACCAGGTATATCAGATAGCCTTTGTAAGCATAAGATGGCCATGAGTTAGTAAAAGTACTGTCGCCGGATAACTTCATCGGGACAGTTATTTTATATTCCGGGAACCTGTTATAATACATATACAGATATACGGTGTGCTGCTCAGGTAAATTCTCAGGGATAACCTTAACGGTCATTGTATGCATTTTCGGGCTGCCACCAGGCAATTTCTGGCGAAAACCAGAATGTATAAATACAATCATAAAAGAGCCCATTACCATTGCTACAATCAGGGAGTTATTCATATACCTTTTAATTAAAAGAAAAATAAGCAGTAAAATATCCAGCACAAGGATTATCGTAATCAGGTAAAAAATATAACCGCTTACCAGGGAATATAGCGGGAATGTTAAGACAGATAATCCGGATAAAAAAAGATTAAATCCGGCAATCCGGGTAAACCTTAGGTTTTTTCTAACAGCAACAGGATCAATTGAGGTCCTGTACTCCCGGGAATAGTATAAAAAGCATACTATTGAGAGGAAAAACCATGCGAAAACAGTGAAGTCAACCCCATGTCCGGATGTTTCAATACCAAAATTCCGGTTCAGAAATATGAGGATTATTCCTGTGATGGTCCCGACAAATCCAAGGAACATAAGAACAGAGTAGAGAATATTTATCGTCTCATACCTCCTTTCCCTGAAAAAATCAACAGCAAGTTTCAGATATACTGTACTCAGGATGATAAAAGAGACCAGGCCCATCCAGTTTGCAGTCCCTTGAATGTTTATTATCCAGCTGATAATAAAGAATAAAGCAGCCAGGTACAAAATTTTCTTAATGATTATATATTTATGATTTAATAAATAAAGAGTCTCCTGCTGGGCATTCTTTAACTGGCTATCACCAATTTCTGAAGAAACCATCTTATAAGCATCTTCAAATGATTTGCCCTTGTACATCAGGTTTTCCACATCACAGCAGATATGATCGACATACTCGTTAAAGAGGAATGACCTTGATAAAGATTTTTTTATGAGATCATTTTTGATAAATTCGATTTGTTCTTTTGTTAATCCAGGCATGATTTATAGTATTGTACTAAATTATTGTGACGTTCAATTACTTTGTTTTTCCTTACCGTCCAACCGGTTTGAACAGGTGCTCCATCGTTTTCAGAAATTCATGAAATTCTTCCACTTTCCTGGCTGATTCTTTTTTACCATCTGTGGTAAGTGCATAATATTTCCTGATCCTGTTACTGACATTCTCAGTTTCTGTAACAACATAACCATCCGCTTCCAGTTTATGTAAAACAGGATATAATGCGGCAAATGTGAGGTTGATTTTTCCTCCGGTTAATTCAGAAACTTCCCGGGTTATCTCATAACCATACATTCGTTCATGTTGAAGCAAAAGCCTTAAAATGATTGAACGAAGCGTTCCTTTTATTAATTCTTTTGATATCATAGTACAAATATATACAAAAATATTATATATACAAGAAAATTATATATATAATATTATTGTATACTAAAATAAAAACAATTAATCAGGAAAGCTGTGAACAGGCAGGTTGCAATGGTCGCACGCTTCATTGTTGTGAGTGCAAATTCCGGCTTGTTTCGGAATGAATTACTTAGTTTGACCGGATTTTGCAATTAGGAATCGTTATTCCTAATGAAATTTGGAAACCTCTGTTTTCATATTCATTCTCTTTCTTATCAAAACTTATGGGGATATCTATACCACCAACATCCATTATTACGGTTCCGGTTTTCTGCATATTGGTAAGACCAATATTATACCTGCAATCAATAAATAAATTTATAGAATTGATGGGAACTTCAAGTCCTCCACCGAAACTTACACCAAACTCAAAGTTTTCCGTTACATCCGTCATGTCCACGGTAGTTTCAAGACCGGGGAAATTTACATCTAATTTAGTATTTGCGTGATAACCAAAAGTCATTCCGGTTAATAAGTATGGGGTAATTTCCTCTAAAAATGAGTATTTAAATAAAACCGGTAATTCAAGATAGCTTGATTTTAAATGGGCTTCGGGTTCTTCCATCGGATCTTCTCCCTCCATTAATTTTGTACCTTTTTTTAAGTACATTGGTTTAACTTTAACCGATAAATTATGAATAATAGGGAATTCGGCTGTAAGTCCAAATGCAGGAGATATATTAGTTTTTTTATCCTGTTTGCTGCTAGATTTTATATCCGCTAAATTAATTCCGCCCAAAACACCTATCCTGATTTTTGACCTTGTTTGAGCATTGTTTTGAGCACTTATTGAAAGTGTAAACAAAACAAGGATCGTAATTATTGGAAATATATTTTTATTCATTTTACATACTTTCTTTAATTAATGATTAATTTAAAATTGAATTGATAATTAATATGGTGGGTATTTGAATGTCTGCTTCATCCGGATTATTCCAGGATAAAAAGACAATCATCAAATCTAAATCCGGTATAATAGATACAGATTGCCCACCAAATCCTGATGAAAAGAAATAATTAATAATATTGCCATCTATGTTTAAGTGACCTATGCGCCATAAGTATCCATGTTGTATATTTTGATCTATATTTATTCTGGGTATTAATGATTCTTCTATCCAGTACTCAGCTATAACCTGGGTATTCTTCCATTTACCTTTATTCAGGTATAAAAAACCATATTTGGCGACATCCCTGGCTTTCATCATTAAGCCTCCGTGCGTGGCACCAGTACAAGGAAAGCCTTGATTGTCGGTATTCCAAAAATAATCCGTGATGCCAAGTAGTTGAAATAAACATTGTTCGGCAAATTCATTTGCCAAAAGGCCGGTTGATTCCTTCAAAACTGATGACAAAAGATGCACTGATCCGGTATTATAATTATATATTTCTCCTGGATTATGACTTAGTGGCCTTTGCAATACAAACTCCATCCAATCATCGGTTTGAAACATTTGGTACTCACTGTTTCTGGGATCAGTATAGGGATAAGTTTTTTCATCCCAGTCAAACCCTGTTGTTAAAGTAAGGATGTGCTTAAGTAGCAATTTTTGTTTTATTGAGTCTGTAATATTGTATTGTGGGAAAAAAGATAAAACCGAGTCTTCAACACCTTGTAAAAATCCCTTGTTAATAGCAATGCCTATTAGCGAGGATGATACGCTTTTAGTTATGGAAAATATATGCTGTAGATCATCACTGTTGTAATCCTTAAAGTACTCTTCGAATACCAGGAATCCATTTCTGACAATTAACATGCTATGAATTCCTTTGTATTGATTGTTTATTATATTTTCTGTTAATTCTTCTATTACAGAAACATTCATCCCCACTTCAGATAAAGATGATACTTCCCAACCATCATTAGTTTGTTCTGGTATTTGATACTTATAATGATTATTTGCAGGAGGTACATCTTTTTCACAACGGAGGATAAACAGTAATGAGAATGAAATAAACACATATATAAAGTTTATTTGTATAGTGTAAACTTTCATTGATTAAGTAGTTTAGAAAACTTACAAGATTATCTAACCCATTAATTTAGACCAAATAACATTCCAAGTAAATTAATCTGTTGTTGATTAGGCACTTATCAATTATCCGGGAGTTCAATGATTACACGATTTCGTACAGTTAATGTTCAGAAAATGAACATTAAAATACTTTGTCAAATTGTAGTAAGCGAAGGTATGAAAGAATTCTCCGATTTTTGATTTCTGTATACAGAGGACGAGTAAGACAAATTTCCTTACATAATCAATTTGTATCCTGTCCCATGGATATTCATGATTTCAATGGAGGGATCTTCTTTGAGGTATTTTCTGAGTTTGGTAATATAAACATCCATACTTCTTGCATTGAAATAGTTATCATCGATCCAGATTGTTTTAAGGGCGAAGTTTCTTTCTAGGACCTGGTTTGCATTGTTGCAGAGTAGTTTCAACAGTTCGCTTTCTTTAGTGGTTAGTTTTTGTTCCTTGTCACCGAATATAAGGAGGTGTTTGCGTGTATCGAAGCGATATTTGCCAATATTATAAATTGTTTCCTTAATATCGACCAATCCTTTTGTTCTGCGGAGTATTGCCTGAATCCTGTAAAGCAATTCTTCCATACTGAATGGTTTGGTGATATAATCATCTGCTCCGATAGAAAATCCTTCAAGGACATCTTCTTTCATCGATTTTGCAGTAAGAAAGATAATCGGTATATCACGGTTGAGCATCCGCATTTCTTTAGCCAGGGTAAGTCCGTCTTTGACAGGCATCATAATATCGAGGACGCAGATATCATATTTGTTTTTTTCGAAACTTTCAAATGCTTTTTCGCCGTCGCTGACCCAGTGTGCATCGTATGATTTTGCCTGCAGGTATTCCCTGAGGAGAGAGCCAAGATTTTCATCATCTTCAGCGAGCAACACTTTTATTTTTTTCTCACTCATGATCCCGGTTTTTTTTTGAATTGCTGTTACAGGGAAGGCCTATTTCAAACTCTGTACCTTTATTCAGTTCACTTCTGATCCTGATATCTCCGCCATGTGCATCAATGATTTTCTTCACATAACTTAGTCCAAGTCCGAATCCTTTGACATTATGAATATTTCCTGTTGGGACGCGATAAAATTTTTCAAATATCTTTTTCTGATCCTCTTTGCTTATCCCGATACCATTATCCTTTATCTGGATCAACAGTCTACCATTTTTGTATTCGGTACTGACGTAAATTTCAGGATTTTCTTTTGAATATTTTATGGCATTATCGATCAGGTTTGAAATAACATTGGTGAAATGAACGGTATCCAGCATTATTAAAGGATTTGAGGCATCCAGTTTTTCGTGAATCTGTCCCCCATTTTTATCCATTTGAATACTGAAATTATTGACAACTCCCTGGATGAGGTCATGTACGTCAACCTGTCTGAATTTGAGTTTTATTTTTCCCCTGTCAAAAATTGCCATCTGAAGCACTTTTTCGACCTGGTATTCCAGTCTTTTACATTCATCTGCGATAACCCTGGAGATATAACCAAGGTTCTTTGATTTTGCAGGAATACTTTTATCGTTGAGCATCTGGGAGGCAAGTGAGATGGTTGATATGGGTGTTTTTAACTCATGCGTCATGTTATTGATAAAGTCATTTTTAATCTCCGACAGCCGTTTTTGTTTAAAAATAATATAAAAGGTTGTAACAAAGCTCAGGATAATGATTATAGTCAGAATCATTGATGAGATGGCCATAAAACCGAGCGATTGAATGATAAAACTTTTCTTTCCCGGGAAATAAATTGAAAGGTAATCAGGCTGGTTAAAAATATCTCGAGGGAAAAGTTCGGTGGTGAAATAATCAATATTGTTATCCAGGCGAAACTGGTCTGTTTTCATTGCAATATCCCCGGGATCTTTATATACGGCGTATTCGTAATTCAGGTCGATACCACTGTTTTGCATTTCGTTAGCAATGATCCATCTCAATATTTCAGGATTTATTCTTTCTTCGAGAGCCATCTCAGGAGTCATCATTCTGGAGATAACATTATCAATAAAGAATTGTTGATCAACAAGTTCCTCTTGAATTTTCTTACGGATCTTTGTTGGTGAGATCCATGTAATTGTCTGAATTCCTGAGGAATCAATAATTATTCTTGGTTTATCTTCAAGAAGAAGTGAATCATCAGCGATCACGGCAATATCTTTGTGATTGCCTGTGGATGTTGAACGTTGATAGATATGAACACCCTGGTTAATGGTTTTCTCCTGGCCATCCTCTTTCCCCTGGCGGAAAGTGTATTCATGAAGATATTCTGATGCACTTACCTCAACACGAATATTGGCATATTCTTCCCAATGGTCACTGGTATCAATGGGCTCAATCTCATTGATAATATGATAAACAGTTTCCTGCTGCTGGACTTCTGAAACAATATTTGAAAGGACCCTGTTAACAATCTGGCTGAACTGTTTCTCCTTTACATCGATTGCATTATCGATCCAGTATATCTGAACAATGATCAGTCCTATCATTGCACAGGACATGAATACAACTATGATCCATAAAAACCTTCTGCTCATAATGATGCAAAGATAAGACGGATGTGCTCTGTTTCGCTGTTTTTTTAACAATCTTTAACATTCATTAAGGCTCCTTAACCTGATAAGTCACTAGTTTTACCTCAGAAAATTGCACTAAACAAACCTTAATGAATTAACCATGAAAAATCGCCTGTTTTTGCCAGCCCTGGTGGGCCTGGCTGTTTTAATTCTGCAACCCGCTATGGTCCTTGCCCAGGAAACAAAAACCGGTAAGGTAACCGTCACTGTAACCGAAAATGATAAAGTAATCATAGATACCACATTTGAGCTCGGGGAAGGTCAGGATCCCGAAACTGTTAAGAAAATTATTTCAAAGATTCTTGGAGATGATGCTGAATATATTTCAGAAAGCAAGGGACATAAAACAATGGTATGGGTATCCTCAGATGATGAAGAACATGCCTGGCATGCAGAGGAATTTCATATTGATTTTGATTCCATCAAAGGAGAGGGAGAGAATGTAATGATATTTAAAAGTGACAGCAATAACATGCATAAAGTGATTGTAAAGAAACATAAAGGAGACGGGGAAGATGTAATTGTTATGAGCAGTAAAACCATTCATGTATCAACCGAGGATGGGAAAAATTACAGTACCATCATTATTACGGATTCCGGTGATGAGGGCTCTGAAGTTAAAGAAAAAAAGGTTAAGGTATTTGTTGAAGATAATGATGATATACATATTATCAATGAAGATGATCTTGAATGGATTGAGGAAGATGATGAAAATGTTAATGTGTATGTGATTAAAAAGGATGATGGTACACAGGTAATAAAAAAAGTGAAAGTAGAGGTGAAAGAAGTTGATGAAGAAGAAGCACCTGTTCCTGTGAAAGAAAAAAAGAAGAAGTAGTAATCAAGTCTTTTCATAGGTATAATAACCCCCGTAGATTTTATATTCTGCGGGGGTTTTTGTTTTCAGGAGTATATTGGTATGTAAAGGTATTGGGTTTGATATAAATATACAATATTCCAGTTTTCAATATTCAAATATTCCATCATTCCATTATTCCAATTCCCCTCCAGACTCAATACCCACCATTCACTAACAGACTAATATACCAGTAAACTAATATACCATCATTCCATTATTCCAATTTCCCTCCAGACCCAATACCCACCACTCACTAACAGACTAATATACCAGTAAACTAATATACCATCATTTCATTATTCCAATTTCCCTCCAGATCCAATACCCACCACTCACTAACAGACTAATATACCAGTAAACTAATATACCATCATTCCATTATTCCAGTATTTCAATAATCCAATATTCCGTTTATTATATATACCTTTAGGATATAAAAGTTATGCAAAGGAAGGAACTATGTCGAAACACATTGGTATTGTTGCGTGCAGTTCAGAGGGGGCATTACTATGTTACCAGAGCATCTGCAGGGAAGCTGTTTCATTAATGGGACGGCATAATCATCCTGAGATAAGCATGCACAATAATTCACTTGCGGAATATATGAATTTTGTATATGAGGATAACTGGGAAGGTGTTGCGGGATTGATGATATCCTCAGCGAATAAACTAAAAAAATGCGGAGCATCATTTCTCATATGTCCTGATAATACGATTCATGAAGCATTTCCTTATATCAGGGAAGAAGTGGATTTGCCATGGTTGCATATTGCTGATGAGGTTGCAAAAACAGCCGTAATGAATGGTTTTAAAAAAATCCTGGTTTTAGGTACGAAATACCTGATGACAGGCCCGGTCTATACTGAAATATTAAAAAAGTATAATATTCAGCACACCATACCTGACGACCTTTGCCGAAAGCAAATTGACAGGATTATATTTGATGAACTTGTCTATGGGGTAATTAATCCTGAATCAAGAAATTTTTTAGTTAAGTTAATAGGTAACTTTATGGCGAAAGGATGTGATGCAGTAGTACTGGGATGTACAGAAATTCCATTGATTGTATTACCGGATCATTCCCCGTTACCCGTCCTTGATTCAACGCGTATTCTTGCAAGGGCAGCATTGCGGGAGGCCGTTGGATAACCGTAGGATTAATAATGCAGCCGGTTCACTATAAAGTGACAACTGAATTAAAAACTGAACTAACTACTGAAGGGCTACTGAACCGACCACAGAAGAACGGGTATAAATGGCTAAATTGTTAGATGGCTAAATTTTTGAATGGTTGACAGATCTATTTCTACATAATAACTATTGTTACAAATCAACAATTTAACAATTTGACAATGGAACAATTCATTTGGAAGCACAACTGAATTATCTATTAAACAACAACTGATTAAATAACTGAACAAACTATTAAAAAATGGACTATCCTGAATATTTCGCCCGGTTCTATGATATCATATATAACAGTATGAGATCTGAAGTGGATACGGATTTTTATTTAAAAAAAATATCCGAGACCAGTGGGCGGGTTCTTGAAATCGGAGTTGGGACAGGCCGCTTTTTCGCTGCAGCGTTGAAGAAAGGTGCAGATATTTATGGTATTGATATCAGTAAAAGCATGATCAATATTCTTTTAAAGAAGATTGATCTTGAATACCATGGCAGAGTGAGTATGCAAAATGCTGTGGATTTTAGGTTTCCTTTCAGATTTAACATGATACTTGCCCCTTTCCGTGTCTTTTCTCACCTTCTGACTGTTCAGGAACAGTTGTCAGCGCTAAACAATATCTATGATCATCTGGAAGAAGGCGGGCACCTGATTTTTGATTTGTATGTGCCTGATCCTGCTTTGACAGCGTCAGGAATGAGCAATTATACTGATTTCTCTGGAGAATATGAGCCAGGCAAGAAATTCTCAAGGACAGTTGATATGAAAGCTGATATTGTGAATCAGATCAGTAATATTACCATGACATTCAGATGGGATGAGGATGAAGTGGCAAGAACTGAAAGCTGGAATTTCAAATTCAGGTTTTATTTCAGGTATGAACTGGAACACTTAATAGAGAGGTCGAAACTGGCATTGGATAACATTTATGGAAATTTTAACGGGGGTGAATTGACAGAAGGATCAAAGGAGTTTATCGTTGTTTGTTGCAGGTTGTAAACACAAATTGTTTTGCTTAATCCGTCAGAACAGTAATTTCTTCCTGGATTTTAATGTTTGGGCATTTATCTCAAAGGCAGTGGTGATAATGTTTATTTTTTTCAGTCTGTTGATCAGGCGGATCAGTAAGTTTTTATCTGCATCTCCTGTGATTTTCATAATATAATCGATATTTGACATTTCTTCCAGTAAAAAACCATCTTCACAGCGGTTGGATATTAGAAAATATTGGAGCAATGTTTCCTGATCTTTATACTGGTAAACTGAAAATTCCTGATCCTGTTCTATCCTTGGGTGATAGTACTTCAGGTTCTCAGATCGTTTGAGAGACATTCCAAGGTTGGTGTTTATAGCCCAGCATAACCTGTAATCATTTTCATGGGATGATATACCGACCAGAAGAAAACGGTAATCATCTTCAATGATCAATTTATGAATTTTTTTGGTCAATTTAACCGGTAATTTTTTCCAGGGCTTTTTCAGCAGCTTTTTGCTCGGCATCTTTTTTAGAATGTCCCTTTCCTTTACCCAATTCTTCATTCATCATGATTACCCGGGATACAAACATTTGCTCATTCTGGGATTCCTGGCCCTCTTCAGTTACGAATGAGATCTCTTTTTTATGTTTCTGGGCCCATTCAATGATCCGGCTTTTAAAATCAGATTCTTTCCTGGCCAGTTTATCCAGGTCGAGATGTTTTTCCAGGATTTTCCGTATCACAAATTTCCTGGTTTTATAATATCCTTTATCAAGATACACTGCTCCGATCAGAGCTTCAAAGGCATTCCCGTGGATATTTTCTTTATACTGGTTCTGGCGTGTATTTAAAATAAGAAGGGGTGACATACCAATTTTATATGCCAGTTTATTCAATTGTTTTCTTTTGACGATTTTGGATCTGAGCTGGGTAAGGAATCCCTCGTCATTATTTGGAAAGCGCTGGTAGAGATAATCCGCTATAATAGCACCGAGAACGGCATCACCCAGATATTCCAATCTTTCGTTGTTAATCGAGGAACCATCGGGAAGGGCTACGGAAGCCGATTTATGTGTGAGGGCAACCTCATATAGCCGGATATTTCCCGGGTAGAAACCGGTAATCATTCTGAGCTGGTTAAGGGTATTCCTTTTACCCTGGAAGGGCAATGGCAGAAATTGGATCAATTTACTGAACAATGGGATCAGGAAATTTCTTTAAAAATAACCGATGTATTATGTCCGCCGAAACCGAAAGTATTACTCAGGCCGGTACGGACTGATCGTTTTTGTGCTTTATTTGGTGTGATATTTAACTTTTCATCAATTTCAGGATCCTGTACTTTAAAATTTATTGTTGGTGGTATAATATCATTATTTATTGCGAGTATTGTTGCGATGGCTTCGATTGCACCGGCGGCACCCAGCAGATGACCTGTCATGGATTTTGTAGCACTGATATTCAGTTTATTTGCGTGTTCTCCAAAAACATCCCTGATGGCTATTGCTTCCGAGATATCTCCCCGGGGAGTGGCTGTGCCATGGACATTGATATAATCTATATCCTCCGGTTTCATGCCGGCATCACGAAGGGCATTTTCCATGACAATCCTGGCTCCGATTCCGCCAGGGTGAGGTGCTGTGAGGTGATGAGCATCAGCAGACATTCCTGCACCGGCTATCTCGGCATAGATTTTTGCTCCACGTCTTCTTGCGTGTTCATACTCTTCAATAATCAATCCTCCGCCTCCTTCGCCCATTACAAAGCCATCCCTGGTCTTATCAAAGGGGCGTGATGCGGTTTTATATTCTTCGTTATTTTGGGAAAGTGCCCGCATGGCATTAAAACCTCCGATGCCGGATTCAATGATCGCAGATTCGGAGCCACCTACAATAATGACGTCGGCCCATCCGATCCGGATATATGTCATCGCATCAATAATCGAATGGGAAGAGGAAGCACATGCAGATACGGTTGAGTAATTGGGACCACGGAAACCATATTTAATAGAAATATGTCCTGCTGCGATATCAGGAATCATTTTGGGTATAAAGAAGGGACTGAACCGGGGAATTCTTCCACCCTGAAAATAATCATCCAGCTCTTCCTGGAATGTTTTCAGTCCTCCCACTCCTGATGACCAGAGTACTCCTACCCTGTTAACATCCAGGTTTGCAGAAAGAAGATCGGCATCCGCAACTGCTTGTTCGGCAGTTACCAGAGCATAGAGGGTAAATAGATCAAGCGTTCTGATCTCTTTCCGGTCGAAATATTGGGTAGGATCGAAGTTTTTAACTTCGCATGCAAATTTCGTTTTGTGGTTAACAGGATCGAAATGAGTTATCCAGTCACAACCACTTACACCGTTTTTGAGACCCTCCCAATATTCTTTTATGTTATTGCCCAAAGGGGTGACAGCACCGAGTCCTGTCACAACGACCCGTCTGAATTCCATAATTGAGAGGATTAGAAGAAATTACTTTGCGTTTTCTTCAATATATTTGATAGCTTCACCTACAGTGCTAATACTTTCAGCCTGATCATCAGGAATTCCGATATTGAATTCCTTTTCAAATTCCATGATTAATTCAACCGTGTCGAGCGAGTCGGCTCCGAGATCATTGGTAAAACTGGATTCGGGGGTAACTTCGCTTTCATCGACACCTAATTTATCAACGATAATTGCTTTTACTCTGGATGCAATGTCAGACATAAGATTAAATTTTAATTTAACTTAAGGTATTAGAAAAATGTTGTGCAAAGAAATGGAATTCTGTTGTAAAAACAAATAAAATATATTTTTCTTCGCGTAAAAATAAAATTTTTTGCTTTCTTTTAATCAATTTTAAATAAATAATTGCTTTATACGGGCTTTATCATACATTATTAACCTATCAGTGGATGAAAAAAAGAAAGATAGCAATCTTTGCATCCGGATCCGGCACCAATGCTCAGAAGATCATTGAATATTTCGCCCATCATCCATCTATCGGAGTATCCATGATACTTTCGAATAAAAAAGATGCATATGTGCTGGTACGTGCGGAACAATTCAATATTCCTTCCATAGTCTTTGACAGGCAGACATTTACCGAATCTGATGATATTCTCAAGCTCCTGCAAAAAAATGAAATCGATTTTATTGTACTTGCAGGATTTTTATGGCTTGTCCCTGTTTACCTTATCAGGGCCTTTCCCAACAGGATTATCAACATTCACCCTGCTCTTTTACCAAAATATGGTGGTAAAGGTATGTATGGTATACATGTGCACGAGGCAGTACTGACCAGTGGTGATGAGGAATCAGGTATTTCGATCCATTATGTCAATGAGGCTTATGATGAAGGTGCGATTATTTTCCAGGCAAAATGTGAGGTATTGCCCGATGACACCCCTGAAT
>Ga0111176_1022_pt1 | contig 37877 bp, 35 predicted proteins | sample DeeMarSWOR324_28_FD_80229 | JGI IMG/M metagenome (GOLD analysis project Ga0111176, IMG submission 80229) | Bacteroides sp. SM23_62_1 | reverse complement strand
CAAGCTTATAATTATAATTAATTGTCTGGTCATAACTTTCCTCCTTAATTATTTGTGAATAATATTATAATATATCAGGCATCTTTAATGCCTTCGGGAGGAATAGATCATAAAATCAGTTTGCAAGTCTGATTCAGAATATCAATTGAAGTTATCAGGGGTGGTAATGTAATCTCAGTAAATGAATGAACTAAATCTGACAAAGGTGATCTAACCGGATATATTAAAGAACAAGTTTCATAAACTGGATTGGATTTATTGCATTTTTCCTTAATATCATACTCAGAATCATCTTTGAGGTAATTCACCTGGTTAACACAACAATCCTCATGATTTGCTGTCAGATTATATGAACACGTCTGCTTTTCCGTAGTACTTTTATGCCGTTTATTTCTATCACAACAATTCTGACTTTTCGATTCTGTATTACAACATTCTGACTTGTAAAATAATACGATTTCTTGCTTGCCCGACTGTAAACAATTATGCCTTACATAATAAAAGCCTGTTGTTGGCATAAGGAATGCTATCGTTATAAAAGATGTTAATATTTTCCTGAAAATTTTCATAGATAGTCAAAAGTAGTGCAACAATCGATTAAAATCTAAGTTTTCAAGAATATTAACGTTTTTTTAACCACTGTCCAAGCAAGCTCTATTAAAGAACATAAAGCATTTATTTTTTATTTTATAGTTTTGGTATTAGCACGTAAAAGATCCAACTCGGTGTTAACAAATATCCAGAGTATCATCAGGGCTTCGTGGATTGCTGTATCGGGAAATATTTTCCTTTCCGTTCTTAAAATAATTGCAGGCGTTATATCGGGCAGTCTGGCTGTTCTGGCAGATGGCATTGATTCTGCAAGTGATATTGTAACATCATTAATAACACTTTTCACAGCTAGAGTAATGCGACGGCCTCCCAGTCCGGAATATCCTTATGGATATCTTAAAGCCGATACGATTGCTACCAAAGCACTTGCTTTCATCATATTTTTCGCCGGAGCTCAACTGGCCATTACAACAGTTCATGGATTTATTGAAGGAAAGGTACGGGAAATGCCTGAAATGCTGGCCATCTATGTAACACTGGTCTCCGTTGCTGGTAAGATATTACTATCAGTACACCAGTTCCGGAAAGGTAAACAGACCAACAGTGAAATGTTGAAAGCAAATGCAAGAAACATGCAGAATGATGTGCTGATTTCCCTGGCTGTCCTGGTTGGTTTGTTCTTCACTTTCATCCTTAAAATGCCGGTACTTGATTCTGTAACAGCATTGATTGTAAGTGTATGGATCATTAAAGTTGGTATTCAGATCTTTATGCAGACCAACCGTGACTTGATGGATGGTGTATCAGATAAGGGATTGTATCAGAAAGTATTTAAAGCTATTGAAAAAGTGGAAGGTGCTTATAATCCTCATCGTCTCAGGATCAGGAAAATCGGAAATTATTTTATGATCGCACTTGATATTGAGGTCGACAGTACAATTACAATCCAGGAAGCGCATAAAATCGCCTGTAATACAGAAAAAGCGATACGGAATGATATGGATAATATTTTTGATATTATGATACATATAGAACCGGCAGGCAGCTGCGAAGAAGAAGAGAAATACGGCGTTAAGGAATCAGATTTAACAAATTGATTGGCAATATAAACTTAAAACGGTAATATTTTTACCTCCCTTTATGCAGGCAGGTATATAATTATAAAACAGAAAATTCTGAGGTTATCGGGTAATTATGGTGCAGTATATTGCCCGCTCACGCCTTATTTGAATATTCTTCCTCCAGAAAAGGGGCAGTCTGCTTTTGTGATCGTAGTTAAGGCAGAAAAGGTGAGTAATAAGAACAGAGTGTGAATAGAATATATAAGCAATGACAGGAAAAAACAGACTCATTACTGAAATCCTCGCTATTAAAAACATGATCTCTAACTGTTGCATTATTCTGCTCAGGGAGAGACTCCAGGAAGAAGGAATTATTGTTCATGAGATTCGTCTGGGATCAGTAACAATCAGTCATGACCCCGAAAGGATTACAATGGAGAAGATTTACTCAATTATCCAATCAATTGGACTTGATATAATTCAGACCAGGGAAAAACAAATTGTTGAACAAATAAAAACAGCAATTATTGAATTGATTCACTATATGAATAATGTTGATTCAATTGCCAGAAAAGCTGATTACCTTGTTGAAAAACTTGGATATAATTACCAGTATTTATCACGATTGTTTTCTGCCCACGAACCTCTGACACTTGAACGATTTATTATCCTACAAAAAATTGAGAGAATAAAAGAACTGATTTTTTCCGGTGAGTTCACACTCAGTGAAATAGCTTATATGATGGATTATTCCAGCGTACAATACCTGTCTGCTCAATTTAAAAAGATCACCGGTTTTTCAGTAAGTGATTTTAAAGAGAAAAGACAATCACTTAAAATTCCTCTCGATAAATTGTATTGATCCTCATTTCATTACTGCCAAATAACATACATAATTTCATAACATTTTATCAGAATTTTATAACAGTTAATTTTTTTATTCGTTTCATATTTGTAATAACATAAATTTCCCGATAATTATGAAATTAAGAAAGAACATTGCGATCAGTGAATCAGGATTTATTTTCGACCCTACATCCGGTGATTCTTTTAGTCTTAATGAGGTGGGACTGGAAATTCTTGAACTTTTAAGGGATGATAAATCTGCTGAGGAAATAACCACCCATTTCACAAATCAATATGAAATTGATCCTGTAAGCTTTGAGAAATATTTTTTCGATTTTGTCGGAATGTTAAAGTATTATCAGTTGATTGACGAAGATGAAGAAGATTAAGGTAAATATCGCCGCTACGGGGTTGAACAATACAGATAATCCTGGTCCGGGTGTTCCTGTTATCAGGGCAATAAGAGAATCAGAACTGTTTGATCCAAGGATAATTGGCCTTGCCTATGAAAGTCTTGAACCGGCTATTTATATGCATAATATTGTTGACAAAGCATACCAGATCCCCTATCCCACAGAAGGGGCGGATGCGCTGATGGAGAGGATCAGGCAGATTAGCCTTAAAGATCCGATAGATGTTCTGATCCCTAATTTCGATTCAGAACTCTATGCCTTTATGAAATCAGAAAAAGTCCTAAAAGAGATTGGAATCAAGACATTCCTGCCCTCGTTGCAACACCTGGAAGAGCGCCATAAAGCTAATTTGAATGATTTTGGTAAAAAATATGACGTCCTGGTACCAAAGAGTAAACCAATTCTTAATCAAAATGATATTGAAAAAATAAGAGATGATTTTGAATATCCGGTTATGGTAAAAGGAAAATTTTATGATGCTTATCTTGCTTATAATCCTGAACAGGTCAGGATGTACTTCAATAAAATCAGTGCAAAATGGGGATTGCCAATTATTATACAGGAATTTATCCGGGGAACAGAAGTCAATGTAGTGGCCCTAGGTGATGGTGTGGGAAATACAATTGGAGCTGTCCCAATGAGAAAGCAATATATTACGGACAAGGGAAAAGCATGGGCAGGTATTACACTTGATGATAAAAAAATGCTTAACCTCACACATAAAATTATCCATTCAATGAAGTGGCGCGGAGGAATGGAACTTGAACTGATAAGGTCCCAAAAGAATGAATTACATGTCATCGAAATAAATCCAAGGATTCCTGCCTGGGTATACCTTGCTGTTGGAGCCGGGCAAAACCTTCCTGAAGCACTTGTTAAACTGGCTCTCGGTATGGAGGTCAAACCATTTGAGACGTATGAGATCGGCAAAATGTTCATCAGATATTCCTATGATCTGATAACTGACCTCTATGAATTTGAAAAACTATCTACACGGGGGGAATTATAATCATATGTCAAACATTAAACGTTTTGAATATCTATTAATCAAACTGATGCAGATAACATTCTGACATAATATTTATGCTGTCATAACTAATCATACCAGACTACAAACCTGAAAATTGATAATAAGATGGAAAAAAAACCATTTGAACGACCATATATTAAAAAATTAAGTGCCGGTATGCCCAGTAAATTTGGTATGCCTGTGCGAATCGATGCCATATCCAGCATTGACGAATATCCTGTTGAAGATTTAATTGAAAAATTTGGATCTCCTTTGTATGTTATCTCCGAAAAAAATATCCGTGAGACTATGGCAAGAGCAAAACAGGCATTTGCAACCCGTTATCCTAAAGTTCAATTTGCCTGGTCTTATAAGACCAATTATCTGAATGCAGTTTGCAGGGTATTTCATCAGGAAGGATCATGGGCTGAAGTGGTTTCCCGCTTTGAATATGATAAAGCGTTGCATAATGGTGTTAATGGATCACAGATCATATTTAATGGTCCGGACAAAACGGATGATGACCTGGAATGTGCAATCCATAACGATTCATTTATCCATATTGATCATTTCGATGAAATGTACGCGATCATAGATATTGCGGGTAAGCTGAATAAAAAACCAAAAGTCGCGATCAGGGTCAACATGGATACCGGTGTTTTTCCGATGTGGGACAGGTTCGGATTTAATTATGAGAATGGAGAAGCGTGGGATGCTATTAACCGGATCATGATCAATGAAAAACTTGAACTTGCTGGTTTACATACACATATTGGTACATATATGCTTTCCGCAAATGCTTACAAGGTAGCGATGGCCAAACTGGCTGACCTGGCTTTCAGGCTCGAGAAGAAATTTGGTGTTAATCTGAAGTATATCGATATCGGAGGTGGATTTGCTTCTAAAAATACGCTTAAAGGAGCATATCTCCCGGGAAAAGATACTGTCCCTACATTTGATGAATATGCCGAGGCCATTACTTCCGCACTTCTTAATTCTGAGATCAATCCAAGAAAGCTCCCTGTTCTTATCCTTGAGACCGGACGCGCATTGATCGATGATGCCGGGTATTTGGTAGGAACTGTCATTGCCAATAAAAGGCTGTCCGATGGAAGAAGAGCAACGATTGTTGATATTGGCGTTAATCTGATGTTTACATCCTTCTGGTATGAACATGAAATTCATCCTGCAAAATCATCTTCTGAACATCTTGAAGAGTCAACGATCTACGGCCCTCTGTGCATGAACATCGATGTACTCAGGGAAGCGATTGCCTTTCCTATCTTGAAAAAAGGAGACCATTTTGTAATTAAACGTATTGGAGCATATAATATGTCACAATGGATGCAGTTTATTACACTCAGACCCAATGTTGTTCTCATTGATATCAATGGAAATGATCATATTATCAGGAAAGCTGAGAAACTGGAAGATATTATAGCTTCAGAAAAAATTCCAGATCACCTGGCTTAAACAGGCGAATTATCCGCATGATCAAAAAAGATGACATATCTCTTTTCTTTAAAGGAATCCTGAATAGCTATTCCCAGGTTTTTTTTTCAGATAACAGAATATTTTCTGTTATCATACTTCTGGTCACCTTCGTGGATTTTTATGCAGGGCTCTTTGGATTGGTTTCAGTGATCATAACAAACAGTGCAGGATATCTTTTCGGTCTTCATAAACAAACAATCTCAAAAGGAATTTATGGTTTTAACAGTCTGCTGGTGGGATTGGCCCTGGGTATTTACTACCGCCCCGATTTCTTCCTTTTGATGATCATTATACTGGCAGCACTTTTTACCCTGTTTATTGCCGTTTCCATGCAGGGTGTTATTGGGAAATATGCTCTTCCTTATCTCAGTATACCTTTTCTTCTAAGTATATGGATTTTTACACTCGCAACAAGAGATTTTACTGTTCTGGGTATCAGTGAGCGGGGTATTTATACCTTTAATGATCTGTATATAATTGGAGGAAATTTCCTGGTCCGCATTTATGAATGGTGGAACGATCTTCATGTTGCACGATCCATAAGAATATACCTGATCTCCCTGGGTGCTATACTTTTCCAGTTTAACATTCTTTCAGGAATATTAATCGCTATTGGATTGTTATTGTATTCCAGGATATCCTTTACACTTTCTCTGCTGGGATTTTATGCTGCTTATCTTTTTTACGAAATAATTGGTGCTGACATATCTGAACTGAGTTACAGTTATATCGGTTTCAATTATATTCTTACCTCAATTGCCCTTGGGGGATTCTTTATCATTCCCTCTGCCAGATCCTATCTATGGGTTCTGGTTCTGGTACCTATAGTGGCAATCCTTACAATAAGCTTATCCACAATATTTGGGGTATTTATCCTACCTGTCTATTCTCTGCCTTTTAACATTATTGTACTGTTATTTCTCTATTCATTAAAATTCAGGGTGAATTTTTCTCCAAAACTCACAGAAGTACTTATTCAACAAAATTCGCCGGAAAAAAATCTGTATTCATTTCATAATGACCTGATCCGTTTCAGGCATAATATGATACCGGTTAAATTACCCTTTTATGGTACCTGGACAATCACCCAGGCACATGACGGAGAACATACCCACAAAGCCGAATGGAGGCATGCATGGGATTTCGTAATTACTGATGCGGATAAAAAGCAATATAAAAATAAGGGTGAACTTTTAACAGATTACTACTGTTTTGATAAAGCTGTACTGGCACCGGCAGATGGTACTATTGAACATGTTGAGGATGATATTCCGGATAACAAAATAGGTGATGTGAATATCCATGAGAACTGGGGTAATACGGTGATAATCAAACACGGTGATACACTTTTTAGCTCTCTTAGCCATCTTAAATCAGAATCCATCAAAGTAAAACCTGGAGATCGTGTTAAGGAAGGAGATATTGTCGGAAATTGTGGGAATTCAGGCAGGTCACCCTACCCGCATCTGCATATTCAGTTCCAATCAACTCCCTATATTGGATCCCCAACCATGCATTATCCCTTTAGCTACTATATCCTTCTCTCTGAAAAAGATTTTGAATTAAAACAATTTGAAATTCCACAACAGGATCAGAAGGTTTCAAACATAGAAGTGAACGATTTGATTCACAACGCATTCAATTTTATACCTGGATATAAACTCGCATTCCAGGTGAATAATAATAAAGATGAATTTACCGAAACATGGGAAGTTCAAACCGATCCATACAATAATACTTATATCGTCTGTCAACAGGATCATTCCAAAGCGTGGTTTACCAACGACGGTAACCTTCTCTATTTCAAACATTATGAGGGCAGGAAAAATACTTTATTATACTTTTTCTTTATTTCAGCTTTTAAAATTCAGCAGGGATTTTATTCAAACCTGGTCCTTCACGATAAATTCCCATTAAACCTGATTTATAAACAGCCATTACTCAGTCTTCAGGATTTTGTCGCCCCATTCTGGAAATTCCTGCAATCTGAATATGCTATTACTTACGATTTTATCGATAATGAGATCTCCCCATCAAAGATCGTTCTTATATCGGAAGCCAGAAACAAAATTTTTGGTCAGTGTATAGCTGAATCTTTCAGTACTATTGAATTGGACAACAATGGTTTAAAACAATTTTCTGTGAAGGGAAAAGGATTATCAATTAATGCTATATGTCAGCCAGATCAGTTATTATAAATATATTGTTGTTTGCTTCCTGGATTATTTCCGCCCAGGAAAGCAATTTTATTACTGTTGATAAAGAAACTTATCAGCTTTATTCAGATAAAGAATGGACCACGCTTATTGAAAAAGGTAATCAGGCAATAAAAAGCGGGTTTGATTATTATTACTTACGCATGAGGCTTGGTATAGCATACTATGAAAAACATAATTATATCAAAGCATCCAGGCATTTTAAAAAAGCTCTCACTTTCAATGAAAATGATCCGGTGGCACTTGAATATCTTTACTACGCCTGTTTACTCCTGGGAAAATATGACTGTGCAAGGTATAATATTGTCTCAAATGCAGGTAATTATTTTCCCGCTGATCTGACAGGTTATCAGATTGTAACAAGAGATTTTCATAATTTCAGTCTGTCAGCTTCACATCCTATTGGACATAGATTCAGCCTGTTTCATGGATATACCTATCTGAATAAAACAGATTTTCACCATTACAACGATGGTATCTACATTATTAACAACCTCGACTATGCCATCAGGCAGCATCAGTATTATGTCACCCTGAGTACGACATTCCGGAATAATTGGGTTATCAGTCCCTCCATACACCTACTAACTTATTCTTATCCTTTGATTAATTCGATCTCAACAGGTGGACTAAAAGGAGTACAGGTGAGTTACAATACAGTAAATGATTATGGTCTCGTAACCGGCTTGTCTGTTCTTAAGTCTGCAGGAATTGCAGATATCCGGTTTGCTTCCCACTATACATTCCTGAACGATAAAGAATATTTTCAGAATTTAATGGGAATTACCATTTTTCCTCTAGGTAATTTGAACCTATATCTGGGAGGAGATATAGCCACAAATTTTCAATTAATTAGTGAAAAAAATATTCAGCCTGTGTTTCATGTATTTCTTGGTTTTTCCATGTTTGAAAAATTATGGATGGAATTCTCCGGTACAATAGGTGAAATACAAAACTTTACCGAATCCAATGGATATTATATCTATAACAGTCTTGATGCAATTCGTCAGAAGGGTAATTTGACTGTGTTAATTCCTTTCGACCGAAAAGGTTCAGTGGTCTATCTGGGTTCTAAATTTTCCCGCCACGAAAGTCAACCATACCCTATTTCTGAGTCAGTTGCCACGCAAAGCAACTTAATACAATATGATAGTTATTCAATATATGGAGGTATATCATGGAAACTTTAAAATTAATCCGCATTATTTTTTTACTGACGGCATTAATCTGGTATAACCAGGAGATCTTTTCTCAGGATTTTACCACCGTCAAGGATGCATTTCAGAATAGTTATATCCAGGAAGCTACAGGAGATTTTTCAGCAGCAGCTCTTTCACTTAAAAATGTATATGATGAGAAATCATACGAGATCAATCTCAGACTTGGTTGGCTGACATACCTTTCCGGTAACTTCATTGAATCACAAGCTTATTATAATAAAGCTATAACTTTAAGGCCTTTTGCCATTGAACCACGGTTCGGCATTATTTACCCTGTTTCAGCATTGGGCAACTGGACATTTGCTATCGGTCAATATGAGAAAATTATTGAAATCGCACCTAATAATACCTATGCGCTTCATCGTCTTGGATTAATATACTACGGGAGAGAGGATTATGAGACTGCTCTCAAATACTTTGAAAAAGTGGTTAATCTGTATCCCTTTGATTATGATGCATTAACAATGTTAGGGTGGACATATTTCAAACTTAAAAATTACAGAGAGGCAAAAGTATTGTTCCAGAAAGCCTTATTAAATACCCCGAATGGCAGTTCAGCAACAGAGGGTTTGGATTTACTTAAGTAGACAAAATACATTCTGTTCAACCAGATAAAAATTTTCTCTGATTTATATTATCCAATTAATTTTTTCTCAAATTGCAAATTTCTTATTGTATGTCTTTAAATATCAATGTAATGAAAAAAACAGTAATCTTATTTATTTTAACCTTAACATTCACTGTCAGTCATACTCAGCTGTCGCTGGAAAATGTCTATTCAGTTTCTGCAAATATTATTGAACTTGAGAAATCAGGTTTAAAGTACTATTCAATGGATATAGTAAATAAACAGTCACGTATATATAACATGGACCATTCCATCTTTAAAGTATTTGACCTTATTGTTCCGGATGGATATTATCTCTATAATATTCAATTCGTGTCAGAACATTTATTTAATTCTGATGATCTGGTTGAGTTGGTCTATACATACTCCAAGTATAATGAAATAGAAACAGGATTCTGGTGGTATACTTATGAAACAAGGATCGTAAATGAGAATGGTACGGAGCTGTTAAAAATTCCTGGTGCGGGATATACCAATATAATCGATGCTGGCGATTATGGCAAAAAATTCCTTGTATGGATTTATGATTATTCTGTGCTTCCGGCAGTTACTCATACAAATGTCTATAGTCTTCCTGATCAGTCAACATCATCAAAATCCTTAATCGAATATTCTCCATTGGTAAATCTTGGTAATCCATTTCCAAATCCTTCAAATGGAATGACTTCAATACCTGTCTCAATCCCCTCATCCCATTCACCGGGTATATTAAATCTATATGATATGAATGGAAATCTTGTGGAAAGCAAAACTGTCTTAAATTCAGATGAAGTAATACAAATACCTGCGGGTACCTTATTGCCGGGAACATATATCATTAACCTGAATGCAAACCAGGAACAATCAGATGCGAAAAAGATAATTGTTAAGTAAACGATCCTGATTCTTACCTATTCGGACATATAAATATTTTGTACAGTCAGTAATTGTATTAAAATACTTTATTTTTGTATAAAATTTTTTCAGAAAAATCAAATGAATCAGAATCAAAATACTACAACAACCGGATCAGGTATAACTGGTAGAAAATCCATGAGGAAGAGGCCTGTTTTCCTGATTATATTGTTGATCATCCTTGCGCTGACACTTATCTACCTCGGGTATACATACAACGAACTAAAAAAACAATCAGAAATTGAAAAAGCTGAACTGGAGAGGCAAAAAACTAACCTGGAGGATGAACTTAAATCCATATATTCCAAATACGATTCTCTTAAATCGGAAAATGATACGATGAATCTGAAGCTGTTGGTTGAACAGCAACGGATTGAACGGCTCCTAAAAATTAATGCCAATAATGTTTATAAAATTCGCATGTATGAGAAGGAGCTTGAAACAATCAGAAAAGTATTGAGAAGTTATATTTACCAGATAGATTCATTAAATCAGGCAAATATTGCATTACGTACTGAAAATATAGAGGTGAGACAACAGTTGAGAAGGGTTGAAAAGGAAAAGGAAGATCTTACCCAGGTTAAAGAGGAGTTGGAAACAAAAGTTGAAATAGCATCTGTTATCAATGCAAAAAATATTACTGTAACACCACTTAACAAAAGAAGTAAGGAGAATCTTAAAGCTGATAGGGTCGAAAAACTGCAAACATGTCTTACACTCCGTGAAAATGCAATAATTCCGCCTGGAAATAAAATTGTTTATCTGCGTATTGCACGGCCGGATGATGTTATTTTGACTTCTGGTGTCAATCTTTTTGAATTTGAGGGAGAACAGATTGTATATACAGCAAGCCGTGAAGTCCAATATGAGAATGTGGATGTGGATTTATGTATTTTCTGGACAAATGACGGACAACTTATTCCGGGAAACTATCGCCTGAATCTTTATTGTGATGGAAAGGATATCGGATCGACCACATTTTCTTTGAAATAAATTCTTGAACCTCAATTCCCGGATTCAGTCAATAAAAAGGTCCCTGATAATATGATCTGAAATAAAGATCCCTGTTTCAGTTAAAAATACTTTTTCCTCCCGCCTGGCTAATTCCCCTCTTTTTATATAACTATCGGAACTCAAAAGGAAATGATTGTAATATTTTCTTCCGAATGCAGACAGCAGATAAGAAAGATCTGTCCCCCACATTGTTCTCAGAGATGTTAATACATATTCATGATACCTGGCTTGTGTATCAAGAGCCTCACTCTTATAATATCCTGTTCCGGTATTGACTCCCCTTATATAACTTATATTTCTCGAAATATTCCATCTCCTTGACTGTCCATCAAAAGAATGGGCAGATGGCCCTATACCAAGGTATTCCATTTGCGTCCAATATCCCAGATTGTGCCTGGAAATAAATTTTTCTTTTGCGAAATTTGAAATCTCGTAATGAATATACCCTGCTGATTTCATCACTTTCATCAATACCCTGAGTTGATCCAGGCTTAATTCATCTTCCAGTTCCTGTATTCTTCCTTTTCTTTTCCTGTGGTAAAATATTGTTCCCGGTTCATATACCAGATGATAAGCAGATAGATGTTCCAGATCAAAATCCTTAAATTTCTCCAGATTACTGTGCCATTTCTCAAGTGTCAATCCAGGAAATCCATAGATTAAATCGATATTAATGTTATTAATTCCTCCTTCTCTTGCTATCATTATACTTTTGCCTGCCTGTAAAGAATTATGCACCCTGTTCATGAAATGTAAATCCTCATTATAAAATGATTGAATCCCAATACTCAGCCTGTTAATTCCAAGTTTTACAATATCTTTTATGTATTGTATAGATATATCTTCCGGATTTGCTTCTAACGTTATTTCAGGATTTGGATTGATTTGATAATGCATTGAGATTGTTTCCAATAAGCCGGCAAGTTGTGAATGTTTTAATAAAGATGGCGTACCACCTCCGAAATATATAGTGCTAACCGGTTGTCTGTTAATACATTCTTTTCTTATTTCCAGTTCCTTCTTGATTGCATTCAGTAATTCATCCATATAAGAAAAGCAGGTAGTAAAGTGGAAATCACAGTAAGAGCATGCATTTCTGCAAAATGGTATATGTATGTATATCCCAGCCAAAACGTAATATAATCTAGATGTTTATTTTTATTCCCTCGCTGTAAACGAGGGAATATGATAAATAATTAATAATCAATTATAACTATCAACAGACCATGCCACAGATCAATTCACTTCTATAAAATTAAAGTTAATGTATACAGTTTCTATTTTTTCTTAAAAGGCTTTTATTTATATCTTCGCTTTTATCTTATAAGTAATATGTGTTGCTTGCGGCTGTAAAAATTTTAATAGGTAAATGGGTCAGTTTATTAAGGATTTCTGGAAGACGATAGTCTGGGCTGTAATAATTATTATCCTTAGTTGTTTACCCGATGATCATATCGAATCTCAAAAATGGAATATTCTTCCTCATCAGGATAAAATATTGCATTTCCTCTTTTATAGTATCCTTAGTATCCTATTCATCAGGGAATATCAGAAACATTCCAGGAGACCTGAATTAAATTCAGTAATATTTGCAATCTCCTTTGTCTTTATTATTGCTTTTGGAACAATCCTGGAAATTATACAGGAAAAGTTCGTTCGATCAAGAAATGGAGAATTAATGGATCTTTTATTTGATATTTTTGGATTTGTTCTTGCTTTTCTCTCATTATATCTTTATGGCTTTATCAGACACTATAATAAAAGAATTAAAAATTAATGTGTTGCATAATTATAATAAGAAAGTATTTGAATTATGATTTTTTAGAGCTGTATCAGGGTGCAATTTTTTAAATTCTTTTCTTTCAATACAATCTTTCAAATCCCACAACGCATTAAAGATTAAATTTATTCTTTCCATTCACTATTTCATTAACAAGATTACCTATGCTCTGGTTACGGAAAAGACTAAGTAAATTTTTTCTTATTTCTGAATATTTATAGTGCATAGAGCAGGGTTCAAACTCATTACAATTATCAAGTTTAATAAGACATTGATTAAAAATATCCTGTCCATCAATAATGTCGACAATGTCTATTAATTTAATATCCTGTGCATTCTTTCCCAATCCAAATCCACCATGTGGCCCCTTGGTTGATGATAATAATTTTTGTTTTGCTAATGTCTGAAGAATTTTGCCCAGAAAAGGTGTGGGTATTCCAAGATCTTTTGATATAATTTTTATACCTATCTTTTTTTCCTCTCCTGCATTCAATGCCAGGTATATTACCGCCCTTATTGCATATTTTGATGTATTGGATAACATTTTAATTACTTTTTAATCTATTATTGGTGTTTTTATTAAAATTATTTTTACCTGTAACTCAAATTTATACAAATTATTTATTTAATACTTAAAAGTATTTATTTTATTCTTGTGTTTAATAATTAAATGAGTTGGGAATTCAATAGCCTGTTAAAACATAGTTAATACTTATTGGATTATTTATTAAATATTTTTTTTTGGCCTTAATTTTGAATGTTATTATTGTTTTTTATGAGTATTCAAAATTTAATTCTTATAATTTATACTTTTAGATAAACAAAAAATTAACAATCTGTACAGTAATAGAATTTGTGCATACGTGAAATTATCTTAATCAACAGCTTGTTAAATTTTTTTTAATTATTTCTTTTTCAATAATTTTTTTTTTATCTATTTGTTCATTATTTGTTACTTCCAGCTTAATATTGATTTAAAAATTTATTTTAAATATTTAATAACAATTCTAACATAACATAAACATTATCATAATAATTTTGATAAAATATTTAATATATAATGGCAGTAGATAAATCTGATTTAATAATGAAAGGCTATGTCGATATTGCTGTTGAAGATTCTGTAAATATGGTAGAAGAGATCGGCAGGATGAGAAGAGAAAAAAATGCAATCATACTTGCTCATTTTTATCAAATTGGTGAAATACAGGACATTGCGGATTTTGTAGGTGATAGTCTTCAATTATCACAGCAGGCTGCGAAAACAAAAGCGGAGATTATTTTATTTGCAGGTGTTTATTTCATGGCAGAAACAGCAAAAATTTTATCACCAGAAAAAAAAGTGTTAATTCCTGATCTTAATGCCGGATGCTCATTATCTGAATCATGTGATCCTGAAGAATTCAGAAAATTTATAGGTTTAAATCCAGGTCATATAGTTGTATCATATGTTAACACATCAGCTGAAATTAAAGCTCTTTCAGATATAATCTGCACATCATCAAATGCTGTACAGATCATAAATAGTATTCCGGAAAAAGAAAAAATCATATTTGCACCGGATAAAAATTTGGGGAATTATATTAAAAGCATAACAGGAAGGGAAATGAGGATATGGCAGGGTGCCTGTCACGTACATGAAGAATTTTCACTTGAAAAAATTTTAGAGATAAAAAATAAAAATATGGATGCTAAAATCATCGCACATCCTGAATGTGAACAACCAATATTACTTGTTGCAGATTATATTGGTTCAACAAATGCTCTTTTAAAGTATACAAAGTCAGATGAGAATAAGAAATATATTGTTGCAACAGAATCCGGAATAATACACCAGATGAAGAAAGTAAACCCTGAAAAATTGTTTATTCCCGCTCCACCGGAAAATGCAACATGCGCATGTAATGATTGTAATTTTATGAAACTTATAACAATGAAAAAAATATATAATACGCTGAGGTTTGAAATACCTGAAGTTATTGTTGAAAAAGAAATAAGAAATAAAGCTGTTAAATCAATAAGGAGAATGCTTGAAATATCTGATAGATTAGGTTTATAATAAATGAAATTGTTAAGAATAATAATTATTCCTATTTTATTTTTATCCTTTTTCAAGACAACAAATGGTCAGCAGGAAGAGGTAAGTGATGGATATGTGAAATTCTATTATCCGAATGGACAGGTTTCCAGTGAAGGTATGATGAAAGATGGTAAACCAGATGGCTACTGGAAAACCTACTATGTTACAGGTGTGATAAAATCTGAAGGTAAGAGGACAAATTATATGCTTGATAGCATATGGGTCTTTTACAATCAGAAAGGTGATACTACTCAGAAAATAAGTTATATGTACGGAAAGAAAAATGGATATAGTATAACATATGGATATGAGAATTTATGGGAAGGTGTTGATACTGGCGTGGTAATAGCCAAAGAACTTTACATCAATGACAAAAAAGAAGGAATATCATATTATTATTATCCTGATGGTAATTTAAAAAGTGAAGTACCATATGTAAACGGTAAAAAACAGGGACTGTCAAAAGAATATGACGAAAATGGTATTATTATTACACTTGTTTATTATCATAATGGTTATATGACTGACAGAGAGGAAATTAACAGAAGGGATGCATATAGAAACAAGCAGGGTACCTGGAAAGAATTTTACCCGGATGGCAAGGTCAAGAAAGAAGAGGTTTATAAAGATAATTTGCTGGATGGGCTTTATAAAACTTTTAATGAAAGCGGAAATCTATTGCTGGTTTTAAATTACAGCAGTGGGAAGTTGGTCGAAGAAGTGGAACAGGAACAGATGGATGTTGATATAAGAAATGAATATGATGATCAGAACAGACTTATTGCCAGTGGGGCATTTAGAAATAATATTCCTGTTGGAATTCACAGGACATATGACAAGGAAGGAAATGTAATAAATTCAAAAATATATAATGAATCAGGAAATGTTGTTGCAGAAGGTATTATTGATGTTGAAGGAAACAGGGAGGGACCCTGGAAGGAGTATTATCAGGATGGAAAAATAAGGGCAACAGGGAATTATCAGAATAATGAAAGATCAGGCAAGTGGGTATTTTACTATAAGAATGGAAAAGTTGAACAAACAGGAGATTTTATTAGAGGTAGAACAACGGGAATATGGACCTGGTATTATGAAAATGGTATTATGTCGAGAGAAGAATCATATTTTAATGGTAAGGAAGATGGAATAATGATTGAATATTCAACGGATGGCAGAATTCTGACCAGAGGAGATTATGTTGAAGGGGAGAAAGAAGGTGAATGGTATTACAGGGTTGGTGATCATATTGAAACAGGATATTATATTACTGGATTAAGGGATGGATTATGGAGATATTTTTATAATGACAGCACCTTGAAATTTGAAGGTAAATATTTGCAGGGAAATCCAGATGGAAAACATAAACTTTACTATGAAAACGGTGTTGTTAAGGAAGAAAGGTACTATATAATGGGCATTCGCGAGAAGAACTGGAAGAGATATGATGAAGAAGGAAACCTTACCATGACAATAACTTATCAAAATGACTCTGAAACCAGAATAAATGGTATAAAAGTTGAATTACCGGAGCGAGAGATAAAATTAATCCAATAACTTTTCCTTTCATGGAAAATAATTTTCATATTGTTTCCGGACTTATAACTGAGCAGGATAAAGAGTTTGAAAAGAAGTTAAGACCACTTGATTTTACAGATTTCAAGGGGCAAAATAAGGTTATTGAGAACCTTAAAGTATTTGTGACAGCAGCCACACAGCGCAAAGACGCACTCGACCATGTTTTATTACACGGCCCTCCGGGTCTGGGAAAAACAACCCTGGCGCATATTATTGCTAATGAATTGAACGTTAACCTGAAATCAACATCCGGTCCGGTGCTTGATAAACCAGGAGATCTTGCGGGTCTGTTAACGGGTCTTGAAGAAAATGATGTTTTATTTATTGATGAGATACACAGACTTGCTCCCGTTATTGAAGAATATCTGTATTCAGCCATGGAGGATTACAGGATTGATATCATGATTGACAAAGGCCCGGGGGCAAAATCGATACAGCTAAAAATCAATCCTTTTACTTTGATAGGCGCAACCACAAGGTCAGGCCTACTTACCAGCCCGTTGAGATCAAGATTTGGAATAAAATTCCTGCTTGAATATTACGATACAGAAAATTTAAAAAACATTATAGAAAGATCAGCAGGGATCCTTGAAATTCCTATAACACAGGATGCTTCACAGGAACTTGCTTCGAGAAGCAGAGGAACTCCAAGAATAGCAAATGCATTGTTAAGAAGAGTACGGGACTTTGCCCAGGTCAAAGGTGATGGAAATATTAATATTGAAATAACTGAGTTTGCGCTGGATGCAATGAATATTGATAAACATGGCCTTGATGAAATGGATAATAAAATACTTACTACAATCATTGAAAAATTCAAAGGAGGCCCCGTGGGACTCACAACTATAGCAACGGCAGTTGGTGAAGAAGGTGGGACAATAGAGGAAGTGTATGAACCATTTTTAATTAAAGAAGGATACATAAAAAGAACACCCAGAGGAAGACTTGTCACTGAAATTGCTTATAAACATCTCGGAAAAAAAATGTTCGGAGATGGAGAATTAAAATTTTAATTTATATTTATAATTTATTAATTACTAATTTGTTGGGGACCTGATACCAGATGTATGAAAAGAAAAATATGATTGAGAGATAATATTCAGGATTTGACAATTAAAGTGTTGTAAAACAGTATATTAGATTGATAGGTAAGAGATTTAAAAAACAAAATCTAAAAGAGTAGAAATATAAAAATATTAAATCGTGAAGGAATTAATAAAATCATCCGGAATCATTTTAATTCTTCTTGGCATATGTTTGCTGGCATATTCGTTGCTTAAAGGGCAAACTAATAATGTTTGGTTGATTATAAGTACAATTTTGATTTTACTGGGGCTTTTTGCCTACATATTCCTAAATAAATACTTTTCATAAGAAAACGTGTTTTAATAAAAAAGGCAACGGTTTTATTCATAAAGATTGGCAATTCTTATTAATGCAGCTTCATTCAAAACGGCTATTTTTCTGCCATTGAGATCAATTAATTTATCATGTTTAAACTCGGATAACAGGCGAATCACTGATTCCGTTGCAGTTCCGACAATATTAGCAAGCTCTTCGCGGGTAAGTGATATTTGAAGTATTTTATGGTCATCGAGGCCAAACTCATTTTTTAAATGGATTAGAATCTCTGCAAGCCTTTCACGTACAGTTTTTTGCGCTATATCAGTGATATATGCATTGGCTTCACCAAGTTCCCGGCAGGCAAGCTGTAACAACTCAAGGGAGAAAGTACCATTATTTTTAATTAATTCAATGAAAGTTTGGGCAGGGATATGACAAACAAATGCATCTTCTAAAACCTTAGCTGTTGTACAGGCAAGTTCTTTGCTGAGAACTGAACGAAAGCCGATTAAATCACCATGTTTTGCAAACCTGATAATCTGCTCCTTCCCATCAACTCCTGTTTTATAAACTTTAATAATACCTTTCTGAATACAATAACAACCATTTATACGACTTCCTTCATGATAAAGAACTGTGCCTCTTTTATAACTCTCTGATTTTTTATCAAAGTTGAGTTTATCAAGATCTTCGTTGGTAAGATGCTTAAAAATAGAAGAAGATCTGATATGACAATCCTCACCACAATTATACTGGATATTAGCTGACATAATCTGTGAACAAAACAAACAAAACAAACTTTAAAATTAAGGAATCAATTATATTTAATACCTAATTTTGTAAAAATAATCAAATATTTAAATATCTATAGATATGACCGAATCGATAAATCTTACATGGGTTGATAATATGGCATTTGAGGCGGATGTGATGGGTTATAAAATGATGATAGATGCCGATCCTGAATTTGGAGGACAATACAGGGGACCAAAGCCTAAACCACTAATGCTTGTAGCTCTTGCAGGATGTACTGGAATGGATCTGGTTTCACTATTGAAAAAAATGCGTGTTGAATTTGATTCCCTGAATGTTTCAGTTGAAGGGACAACAACGGATGAGCATCCGAAAAGATTTACGAGAATGATTGTAATATATCGGTTAAAAGGTATGAATATTGATAAAAACAAGGTTGAAAAAGCTGTTGAACTCAGCAAAGAAAAATATTGTGGTGTCGCTGCTTCATATAAAGCATCTATGGACATCGATTACAGGATAGAAATAATGGAATAAGTGATGAGCGATTTTAAAAACCGGGTTTTTAATTTACAGGCTATAATTTATAGAGCCGCGTCTCAACGCGGCTCTATAAATATAACACTTTTAATGTCTTAGAATTAAACCAAAAGGCAAAAGGCAAGTATATAAATTAATTCCGACTTAATATAGGCCAGTAAACTGATCTAAAAACCGTTTGTCATTTTCAAAATAAATACGCAGATCATTAATCTGATATTTTAACATTGCTACCCTTTCAATGCCCATACCAAACGCATAACCTGTATATTTGACAGGGTCAATGCCACAAAATTCAAGAACATTCGGGTCAACCATTCCACAGCCCATTATTTCAAGCCATCCTGTATGTTTACAAACGTTACATCCTTTACCATTGCAAATGCTGCACGATATATCCATTTCTGCAGAGGGTTCAGTAAATGGGAAAAAAGAAGGGCGGAGGCGTATTTTAGTATTATGTCCGAACATTTCACGTGTGAAGAAGTAAAGTGCCTGTTTCATGTGTGCAAAAGAAACACCCTCATTAATATATAAACCTTCAACCTGGTGGAAAATACAATGTGCACGTGCAGAGATCGCTTCATTTCTGAAAACCCTTCCGGGAGATATAGTGCGAATTGGGGGTTTCTGATTTTCCATTACCCTTACCTGTACAGGAGAAGTATGTGTTCGTAGAAGGATGTCCGGATTTTTCTGGATGAACAAAGTATCCTGCATATCTCTGGCAGGATGGTCTTTGGGAAAATTTAAAGCGCTGAAATTATGCCAGTCATCTTCAATTTCAGGACCTTCGGAAACAGTAAAACCCAGCCTGGAAAAAATCTCAATAATTTCATTCCTGATAATGGATACAGGATGCCTTGAACCGAGAGGAATAGATTCACCAGGCAGGGTAAGGTCATATTCACCGATAATTGTATCTTCAACATGAAATTTTATTTCAAGTTCGGATAATTTATTGGTTGCAAGTATCTTAATTTCATTAAGCTGCTTCCCGATCGCTTTCTTCTGGTCAGGAGGAACAAGTTTAAATTCGTTAAATAACTGGGAGATAATTCCCCTTTTACTGAGGTATTTTAGCCTGAAAGCCTCAGAATCATCCTTTGAAGATGCTTTGTAAGTTTTAATTTCTTCAGCAAGCTGTTTAATACGGTCAATCATTATCTTCTATTTATTCCGGGCAATAATTTCCTATTAATCAATAACTTGAATTTTTATTCTGATATCTTTAAGAGGTCGGTTATTACTATCAGTAGAAACTGCTGCAATACGATCTACAACATCAAGACCTGAGATAACTTCACCAAATACAGTGTACCCATAATCAAGATGCGGTGTTCCTCCGATGGTTTTGTATACATTCCTTTGCTCCTGGGTAAATCGGATGTGTAAATTTCTTTGCTCCATTATGTCAAGCTGATTATCAGTAAACAAAGTGCCTTGCACGATATAAAATTGGGAGCCGGAAGAAGCACGCTGTGGATTTATGTCATCACCCTGCCTGGCAGCGCCAACTGCCCCTTTTTTATGATACAAACTTGGATGAAATTCCGCCGGTATCGTATATCCTGGACTGCCAAGACCAATTATCTCACCAGGCTTTGCGTCCCTGGAAGAAGGATCACCTGCCTGAATCATAAAATCGTTGATAACACGGTGAAATAACTGGCCATTAAAGTATCCATCTTTAACAAGATTAAGAAAATTTTCTGTGTGCAAAGGAGATTCTTCGTACAGGGCTATTTTAATATCACCCAGGCTTGTGCTTATTAATAAAGTATGAGCAGGTGTCTGACAATTAGCCTGATATTTTGGAAATAAAAAAAATAAAAGCAAAATAAAAATGAAAAAAAACTTAAAATGCTTCATATGGTTGTAAAATAATGCATTAATTGATAAATAAGTAAAATGCAAAAATTCATTTCTTTATAATTGCCAGCAGCAAAGCTAAGAAAAATTAGATTTGTCGAAGAATTTAAGAAATATTATCAAATGGAAAGTAAAATTATTGCCATATCGGGAGCAACAGGTTTTATTGCAGAACACTTAATAAATGCTTTTAAGGAATATAAAACCATTCTGATAACAAGGGAAGATTTCAAAGGTAAATCCGACATATTGTTTGAAAAGATTATAAAAGCTGATGTTTTAATTAATCTTGCGGGTGAACCGATAATTAAAAGGTGGAATAAAAATAATAAACAGGCAATAATGAATAGCAGGATCGATACAACCACGAAAATTCTGAAAGGAATTCAATTAACCGGCAAAAATATTCATTTACTATCTGCCTCTGCGATAGGCATTTATAATGACAAAGGTATACACAACGAACAAAGCTGTCAATACTCGGAAGGATTCCTGTATGAAGTAATTGAGAATTGGGAAATGTTAATAAGAAAAACCAGGTTAAAGAACTTGAAATGGACAATTCTAAGAATTGGAATAGTACTTGCTGGAAATGGTGGATTTTATAGACGAGTAAAGCCAATTTTTAAAATTGGACTTGGGGGAAAAATTGGGAATGGAAAACAGTGGATGTCATTTATACACATCGATGATCTGGTAAATGCTGTAAGATTTATAATTGAAAAAGAACTGGATGGTATCTTTAACCTCACAGCACCAAATCCTGTTACAAATAAAGAATTTACACAAGTGATTGCAAGAATATTTAAAAAGCCTGCGATAATACCTTTACCTGTTATGGCACTAAAAATAGTGTTTGGTGAAGGAGCAAGTGTAATTTATTCAGGGCAGAATGTAATCCCGGAAAGATTAATAACTGAAGGATTTAAATTTAAATACCCCGATATTGAATCCACATTAAAAGCCATCAGTGTTGATTAATTTTTAAAATAAAATAATAAAGGTATCATATCACAGTTTATATTTAGTTGATAAAGATCCAGGGGAGTTGAGATGACTGATTATCAATAAATTTTGTTATTGTAAACAGAATATGGACCAGCTACAATTATGAATCAGATAAAACAGTTATTTGGACAGACAGCGATATATGGTATGGGAACCGTGGTCCCGAGATTATTAAATTATATTCTCCTTACACCTTTTTTTACGAGAATTTTTAAACTTGGCGAGTATGGAATTGTAACCGAACTTTATGCTTACGTTGTCTTTCTGTTGGTGATCCTGACATATGGAATGGAAACAGGATTTTTCAGGTATGCTGAAAAGTATAGAAATAAAGATCAGGTATTCAGTACATCTCTTATATCACTATTTGCCACATCAACAATTTTTATTATGGCCGTATGGCTTTTTGCTAAAAATATTGCAGATATCCTTGGTTACACAGATCATAAGGAATATATTATTCAAATAGGACTGATTGTTGGTATTGACGCCTTTAGTGCAATTCCGTTTGCCAGACTGAGACAAAAAAACAAGGCAATGAAGTTTGCAATTATAAAAATCGCAGGGGTGCTCATAAATATTTGCCTTAATTTCCTTCTGCTTTTTTTCATTCCAAAATATGAATTACATACAAAATATGTATTTATATCATATTTATACAGACCAGAAATCGGTGTTGGATATGTATTTATTTCAAATCTGATCGCAAGTATTTTCACCCTGCTAATGTTGGCTGGAGAAATTTTTAAGACAAACCTGAGATTCGATAGGATACTGTGGAAAGAAATGATATTGTATTCGTTGCCATTGCTTGTGGCAGGGCTTGCAGGAACTGTAAATGAAACACTGGACCGTGTTTTATTAAAACATTTAATTGAAGGAAATGTAAATCCACTTGAACAACTTGGTATTTATGGAGCAAATTATAAAATTGCTGTCCTCATGCAATTGTTTATCCAGATGTTTCGTTTTGCGGCAGAACCATTTTATTTCTCAAAAGCATCTGAAAGCAAGGCTAAAGAGCTTTTTGCGGATGTTATGAAGTATTTTATTATATCCTGTATGCTGATATTTCTCGTCGTTACTTTATATATTGATTTTTTCAGATATTTTATAGGTAAAAATTTTCATGAGGGATTGAATATTGTACCAATCATTTTATATGCAATTTTTCTCCTTGGCGTATTTTTCAATTTATCAATATGGTATAAACTAACCAATCTCACTAAATATGGTGCCATGATAACCATTACAGGTGCGTTTATTACATTTATTATTAACTGGTTGTTTATTCCTAGGTATGGTTATATAGCATCCGCATGGGCTCACTTAATATGTTATTTGACAATGGTCGTAATCTCATACTTCATTGGAAAGAAATATTATGACGTACCATATAAGCTTAAATCAATAGTGATATATGCATTAGTACCGGTATTGATTTATAAATTCGCAAACTGGTTAAATATTGAAGCGGGGGGTATAAAAATTATTTTACATACAGTATTATTATTGGTTTTTGTTATGATGGTAGTGATTATTGAGAAAAGAAACATAAAGAGTATTTTCATAAATTCAGAATAAAATGGTCGTAAAAATTGTAAATAAGTCCAAACATCATCTACCAGAATACAGAACAAAATATTCAGCAGGAGTTGATCTTGTTGCCAATCTTGATCAGGCGATTATATTAAAACCACTGGAAAGGGCTCTCATACCAACTGGCCTGTATATAGAATTACCGGAAGGCATTGAGGCACAGATACGACCCAGAAGTGGACTGGCTATAAATCATGGAGTAACCGTATTAAATACACCTGGGACAATTGATTCAGATTACAGGGGTGAAATAAAAGTCATTATGATAAATTTATCAGATGAAACATACAAAATTACTGATGGAGAACGAATTAGCCAGATGATTATTAGCAGGTATGAAAGAGTAGAATGGAATGAGGTAGAGATGTTACAGGAAACGGGACGCGGCAAAGGAGGTTTTGGCCATACAGGAATAAAATAAATAAGGAGAAAATGTCATCCATGAAAAAGATCTTATATAAAAATATATTAATAATTATTTGTTATTGGTTATTCACAGCTGGATGCCACACCGGGAAAGAAATCACGAAAACTGAAAGTGATAGATTAAAATTAACTGAGGCTGAGAATAAAGAATACCAGTATGCACTGACAGAAGCAACAAAATATAAAATATTCGGAAATTTAAAACAGGCAACAGCGCTTTATGAGAAATGTTTGCAGGTTAATCCGTTAAGTGATGTTGCACATTATCAGCTTGGTGCCATCAATATGATAATGGGAAATATTGAAAATGCTAGGATACATACAAGGGAAGCTTTAGAAATAAATCAAGAGAATTACTGGTATTTGATGCAACTTGCGCAGATTTATAATTATCAGAATAAATATGATAGTCTGAAATATGTCTATCAGAAAATGATTCAGTACTGGCCTGAAAAAATTGAAATTAGTTATGACCTTGCACGTATTTATTCTGAAGAAGGACAATATGAAAAAGCTTTGAAAATTTTAAATAAAATAGAAGACGAAAACGGGATATCGGAACCGGTATCATTATTAAAAGAACAGATTTTTGTTAGATCGGGTAAAAATAATATGGCTGTTGAAGAAATTCAGAAACTTATTAAACTTCAGCCAGGTGAAATAAGATATTTAGGTATACTGGCAGAGTTATATAATTCAATGGATGAAAATGATAAAGCAAAAGTAGTATATGAACAGATTTTCAATATAGATCCCGAGAACACACTTGCATTATTATCATATTCTGAATTTCTCAGGGAAACTGGAGATGAAGATAAGCAATTTGAAATACTTAAAGAAGTATTTAATAAATCAGATGTTTCGCTTGACCAGAAATTACAGGTTTTAATAGACTATCTCACGGATCAAAACAAATTTGATTCCCAGAAAAGTGAAATTAAAGAACTGATTGATATTCTGCTTGAAAATTACACTGATGATTATAAAGTCAGGACCGCTCATGCTGACTACCTGGTAAAAATTGACGAATACAAAAAAGCCCTGGAGGAGTATGATTATGTACTTTCAATTGAAAAGGGTAATTATTTTATCTGGGAACAATCGTTATATATTGAAAATATTCTGGGAAATCTAGAGAGCTTGTATACAAAAAGCGGAGAAGCAATAAGATATTTTCCTGATAAACCTGTATTATATTTATTTAGAGGAAATGCTGCCATGAGGCTGAATAAATATGAAGAAGCCAATAATGTACTGGAAAAAGGATTGGCTAAAGTGGTGAATAATAATGCATTAAAATTACAATTCTATACTTTTCTTGCAGAGAGTTATCAATCCACAGGGGATAACAAAAAATCAGATGAATATTTTGAACTTGCTCTGACAATGGATCCGAATAATTTACTGCTGATGAATAATTATGGTTATTTCCTTTCGTTAAGAGCAGAAAGGCTTGAATATGCTGAAAAAATGAGCAGAAAGACAATAGAGGCTGAACCGGAAAATTCAACATATCTTGACACTTATGCATGGATCATGTTTAAAAGTGGGAATTTAAGAAAAGCCAAGGAATATATTGAACGAGCTATGAAATATGGTGGGAAAGAAGATCCGGAAATACTTGAACATTACGGAGATATACTTGAAAAAATGGGACAAGCAACAGATGCGTTGAAGTATTGGAAATTATCAATTGAGAAAGGAAATACAAGTGAAAATATCCATGAAAAAATCCTGAAAGCAGAAAAAGATGAATGAAAAATTTATTATAAAAATCATTATAATAATATCTCTGTTTTACGGGTGCAAAGCGAAAGAAAGTATTATTAAAAAAGAAGTTAAGGCCAATCTGGATATTACACGTCTTGAAAAATCACTATTACAAAATACAGAGGGGATAAAAGCAATAAAGTTGGAAAAAGTAACCCTTGCGGTACAGTTAAAAAATGAATTACATCAACTTAATGGGACAATTGGTATAATAAAGGATAGCGTGATTGTTATTTCACTGGTACCGTTGCTGGGATATGAAATAGCAAGGGTCTATTGTACAATCGATAGTGTATTTATTATTGACAGGCAAAATAAAACAATATATTATTCGAAAATTAATGAACATTTGGGTGATGATAATATACGCATTGATTATACTATTTTACAGGCAATTTTAATGAATCAGGTTGTTTTATATGACATGTATGATATAGATGAAGAAACGGTTAAAAATGTCAGGAAAGAAGGGGATTATTATTATTATACTATTGACCATTATAAAGGGAATAATATCTATTCAAGGGAAATATATAAAATAAAAACGGATAATTTACAGAATGAATATCTTATGGTTATAGATTACTCTTCTAACAGGAGGCTTATAACAAACTACAAGGAATTTAAAAGTATAAAACAATATGATTACCCGATGGAAATTGAAATGATCATAACGGATACTAAAGATTCAATACAAATTAAATTAAATGTCGGAGATATTGAAATAAATGGAAAGATTAATGCCGGCATTAATTTACCGGATAATTATAATCTAATACCGATCTGAAAGTAAATATGCACAGGGAATTCTTGAAATATGGGATTTTATTGTATTTGATATTGCAGATTTTAGTAAATCAGAGTAGCTTTTCTCAGACTAAGGAAGAGCTGGAAATAGAAAAGCAAAAGAATCTTGAAGAAATTGATTATGCAAATAAGCTGTTACAGGAAACCCAGGACACGAGGAAAGAAAATATAGGTCAGATAAGAATAATAAACAAAAGAATTCAATTAAGAAATCAGATTATTAATTCTATTCAGCAGGAGATTGAACTATCAGATAGGGAAATTGATGAAAAGAATCAACTAATAACGGAAATGGAGAATGATCTGCAGAAAATAAGAAAGGAATATGAAAGACTAATTCTTTTTGCGTACAGGAATAGGAGTAAATATGATAAACTAATGTTTATTTTTTCTGCAGAAAATTTCAACCAGGCATATAAAAGAATGAGATATATTCAGCAATTGACAAAATTCAGAAGAAAACAAGCTCAGATGATCTCAGATGTGCAGAAGGAAATTGCAAATGAAATTGTACTCATTGAGAATATAAAAGAAGAAAAAGAAAGCCTGGTGAATGAAAGAATTGCGGAAAATATTGTACTGGAAAGAGAAAGAAATCAAAAAAACCAGGTGGTAACGAGATTAAGAAGAAAGGAAAATGATTTAAGAAAAGAGCTGGAAGAAAAAAGAAGAATAAATGAAAGAATAGAAAAGGAAATTGCTGCCATTATTGAAGAGGAGGCAAGAAGAATGAGGGAAAGCGGGTTATATAGACAGTTAACCCCGGAAGAAAGGATTATTTCGGATAATTTCCTTGATAATAAAGGAAGATTACCATGGCCGACAGAAAGAGGAATAATAACTGAAAGTTTTGGTCACCATCCTCATCCTGTTATTCCAGGAATTATGATTCAAAATAATGGTATCGATATTGCGACAGTTGAAGGTGCAGAAGCAAGAGCATTATTTGATGGGGTAGTCAGCAAAGTAATTGCCATTCTTGGTGCTAATTATACGGTTATCATAAGACATGGGAATTTCCTTACAGTTTATCAGAATCTAATAAATGTTAAGGTTAAAAAAGGGGATAATGTTAAGGTAAAACAGGCTATTGGTACGGTTTACACAGACAAAGAAACACATACAACAGTTTTGCATATAGAGATATGGAAGGAACTTGAAAAACAAAATCCAGCTGATTGGTTAAGCAAAAATTAGTTAGATAAAAAAAAAATATCTAAAAATTTAATAAAAAAGGTAACCTTTTTAATTATTTTCAGTATAAGGGCATTGTCTGCTATAACAAGTGATGAAAAGAGAAATTAATATTCCTTCAAAAATTGAAAATTTAAGAGAGGTTGAAAAGCTTATAGATGAAGTTACAAATGAGTGTAAGCTTAGTTCAGAGAAATATGGGAATGTATTTATAGCAACACTGGAAGCTGCTAATAACGCAATCCTTCATGGTAATAAACTGGATGAAAATAAAGATGTGAATATAAAATTCTCCTGGTCTGAAAAAGAACTAAACCTTACAATAATAGACCAGGGGAAAGGATTTGATTATAAGAACATACCTGATCCGACTGCTCCTGAAAATGTTGAAAAGGTAAATGGAAGGGGCATATTTCTTATGGTAAAGCTTGCAGATAAAATCGTATTTAATAAAAAAGGAAGAGTTGTAAATTTAACTTTTAACCTTTAAGACTTGGCCATCCTCTTTTATGTTCAGGATATTGAATATAAACTATCCGGAAAAATAGAACTAAAAGATCTGATAAAGAAGATCATCAACCTGCACAATAAAAAAACGGGAGAAATAAATATAATTCTCACGTGCGATGAAAAACTGCTGGATCTGAATAAAAAATACCTGAACAGGGATTACTACACAGATATTATCACCTTTGATTATTCTGAAAAAGAGCGAATATCGGGAGATTTATATGTAAGCATTGAGAGAATAAAAGAAAATGCAAAGGAATATAAAGTAAATGAAGAAGATGAACTAAAAAGGGTAATTATCCATGGAATATTACATTTACTTGGTTATAAAGACGAGAAGGAAAAAGACAAGTATAAAATGAGAAAAAAAGAAAACGAATTATTAAAAAAGATAAATAAAAAAGAAGAATAAGGTCTGACCAATCTATTTTAAAAAAAATGAACGATGAGATATATGATATCATCGTTGTTGGTGCGGGTCATGCTGGAAGTGAAGCAGCAGCAGCAGCAGCAAATCTTGGATCTAGGGTTTTGTTAATTACCATGGATATGACAAAGATTGCACAGATGTCATGTAATCCAGCTATGGGTGGGATTGCAAAAGGGCAGATTATAAGGGAGATTGATGCAATGGGTGGATACAGTGGAATAGTGACTGATCAGACAATGATACAATTCAGAATGTTAAATAAATCAAAAGGACCTGCAATGTGGAGTCCAAGGGCACAATGTGACAGGATGCAATTTTCAATAAAATGGCGGGAAATGCTCGAAAAAACAAAAAATTTGGAGTTCTGGCAGGATATGGTAACGGAACTCATTATTGAGAAGAATAACATAAAAGGTGTAATTACAAGAATGGGCGAAAAGATATTATCAAAAGCTGTCATATTAACAAATGGTACCTTTTTAAACGGTCTTATGCATATTGGTAGAAAACAGATTCATGGAGGCAGAGCGGGAGAACCATATGCATATGGATTGAGTGAACAATTAAAAAAATATGATTTTGAGGTAGGTAGAATGAAAACCGGAACCCCTGCAAGATTGGATGGGAGGAGTATAAATTTTACAAAAATGACCGAACAAAAAGGAGATAATGAAGGAAAAAAGTTTTCATTTCTGGATTATGATGTCGATTATTCAAAACATAAAAGCTGCTGGATTATATATACAAATAAAGAAGTACACAGGATTTTGGAAAAAGGTTTTAAGGATTCACCATTATATACAGGAATTATAAAAAGTATAGGACCGCGTTATTGTCCAAGTATAGAGGATAAGATAGTAACATTTGCAGAAAAAGAACAACATATGCTTTTTATTGAACCGGAAGGACTTAACACGGAAGAATATTATATCAACGGATTTTCAAGCTCGTTACCATTAACAATTCAAAAAGAAGCATTAAGAAAAATTAAAGGTCTGGAAAAAGTTAAAATATACAGACCAGGGTATGCTATTGAATATGATTATTTCCCTCCAACTCAATTAAATCACACACTGGAAACAAAGAAAATCAAGAACTTGTACTTCGCCGGGCAAATTAACGGAACTACTGGGTATGAAGAGGCAGCTGCACAGGGTATGATCGCCGGAATAAATGCACATTTAAAATTGAAAAAAGGTACAGAATTTATTTTAAGCAGAGATCAGGCCTATATAGGTGTACTCATTGATGATTTGGTTACAAAAGGTGTTGATGAACCTTACAGGATGTTTACATCAAGAGCGGAATACAGAATAATTTTAAGGCAGGATGATGCGGATGAAAGATTAACAGAATTATCTCATTCAATTGGACTGGCAAAAAAAGAAAGATTGAAACTCGTACATGAGAAAGCAAGATATAGAAAGAGAATAATTATGGAATTAAGCAGGAAAAGCATTGAACCTGGAAAAATAAATGATAAATTAAAAAAGCTGAATACCAGCACTTTAAAGCAAAAAGTTAAAAGTATTGATTTAATAGCAAGACCTCAAATAAGAATAGATGATATATATACGGAATTTGATGACCTTAATGAATACATCATCAAAATGGGAAGAAGAAGAGAAGAAATACTGGAATCTGCTGAAATTAATATTAAATACAAGGGATATATAGAAAGGGAAAAAAAGATGGCAGAGAAACTTAAAAGACTTGAAAATATAAAGATTGATGAAAAGATAGATTATAATAAAATAATGTCAATATCAACAGAAGGAAGGCAAAAATTAAAGAAAATAAAGCCGTTGACAATAGGACAGGCAAGCAGAATAAGTGGCGTATCACCTGCTGACATAAGCGTTCTCCTGGTTTATATGGGAAGGTAATGTTCCACGTGGAACATACAACGGTATAGTTTCAACCAGAAAGATAAAAACCAAGATAGTATAAATGAAATTCACGATAGCAGGGAATATTGTAGATATTTTTAACAGAAGTATTTATCCGGGAACACTCCACATAGCAGATGGGCAAATAAAAAAAGTAATAAAAAAAAATACCGGGGAGAAAAGATTTATAATACCCGGATTAGTTGATGCGCACGTGCATATTGAAAGCTCAATGCTGATACCTTCCGAGTTTGCCAGAATAGCAGTTCGACACGGCACAGTTGCAGTCCTCTCAGATCCACACGAAATAGCAAACGTGCTGGGTAAAGAAGGTGTGAAATTCATGATAGGAAATGGGGAAAAAGTACCATTCAAATTTTACTTTGGTGCACCTTCGTGTGTTCCGGCAACAGATTATGAAACATCCGGCGCAAAATTAGAATTACAGGACATTGATGAACTTTTTAGAAATTACAAGTTGAAATATCTGTCAGAAGTGATGAACTTCCCAGGTGTTATTCATGATGATAAGAAAATAATGGACAAAATTCTTCTGGCAAAGAGTCTTGGTAAGAAAATAGATGGACATGCGCCCGGTTTGAGAGGAAAGAATCTGATAAAATATGCTCTTGAAGGTATAACAACAGATCACGAATGTGCAAACATAGATGAAGCCCGGGAAAAAATCGGCCTTGGAATAAAAATATTAATCAGAGAAGGAAGTGCAGCGAAAAATTTTAATGAGTTAATCCCGTTAATCAAAGATCATCCTGATAATATTATGTTTTGTTCCGATGATCTCCATCCGGATGATCTTATCAGGGGGAATATCAATTTATTAATTAGAAAAGGATTAAAGGAAGGTTATGATCTTTTCGATCTGATTAAAGCATCGTCCTTAAATCCGGTTTTGCATTATGATCTGGACATAGGCTTGTTACGCGAAGGAGATAAAGCAGATTTTATAGTTCTGGATGCATTAAAAGAAATGAAAGTTAAAGAAACCTTCATAAATGGTATAAAGGTTTTTGAGAATGGTAATACAATCATTAATAAAATTGAAGAAAAGAAAATCAATATTTTTAATTGTACACCTTTATCCATTGAAGATATTCTTGTGAAAGCATCATCAAATAATATCAGGGTAATAAAAGCATATGACGGGCAGTTATTTACTGATGAGTTGAAAATGGTAATGAAGACTAAGAATGGATTCGTACATTCCGATATTAAACAGGATGTTTTGAAAATCGTTGTATACAATAGATACCATAAGGCTCATCCCGCTGTTGGATTTATTAATGGATTTGGTTTAAAAAAGGGGGCGATAGCAACTTCAGTAGCACACGACAGTCACAATATTATTGCAATTGGTGTGGAGGATAAAGAAATAATAAAGGCTATAAACAGATTAATAGAAATAAAGGGAGGTATTGTTGTATTAAATGATAAGGGATATAACGAATTGGCTCTTCCAATTGGCGGTTTAATGACAGATAATGATGGTGATGATATTGCCAGGAAATATCAACAATTGAATGAACAGGTTAAAAAAATGGGATCTCATCTGAATGCACCATTCATGACATTATCTTTTATGGCATTGCTTGTTATCCCGAAAATAAAAATTAGCGACAAGGGATTATTTGATGTGGAAAAATTTTCACCGGTAACATTATTTCCGGATATTGAATCAAATGAATGTTGAATACCCGCATATCGATTATTTAAAATCATTAATTGAAGTAATACCTGACAAGCCCGGTATATATCAGTTTATTAGCAATCAGGGAGAAATTCTTTATGTCGGTAAAGCCAGGAATTTAAAAAAAAGAGTCTCTTCATATTTTACAAGAAATAAACCTGAAAATAATAAACTGAGGATACTTATTAAAAAGACCGCAGAAATTAAACATTTTGTTGTTTCTGACGAATCGGATGCATTACTGCTGGAAAATAACCTGATAAAAAAGCATCAACCAAGGTATAACGTGTTGCTAAAGGATGATAAGACCTTTCCCTGGATATGCGTAAAAAATGAACTTTTCCCAAGAGTATTTATCACCAGGAATGTTATCAGGGATGGATCAATATATTATGGACCCTATACATCGGTGACGATGGTTAAAACATTACTCGATCTAATCAGGCAGCTATTTCCTATCAGAAATTGCAAGCTTAATCTTTCAGAAGAAAATATTAAACAGAAAAAATTCAAGGCATGCCTTGAATACCATATGGGAAATTGTAAAGCACCCTGCGAGGGATTGCAAACAAGGCAGGATTATGAAGAAGCCCTTACCCAGATTCACGAAATATTAAAAGGAAACATCTTTCAGGTAGTTGAATATTTGAAAAAACTTATGGACTCTTATGCAAAAACAATGGAGTTTGAACAGGCACAACTGGTGAAACAAAAAATAGAAATACTGGAAAAATATAGAAGTAAATCAACCATTGTAAATCCTAAAATAAAGGATGCCGAAGTATATTCTATAGCAGATGAGAAGCATTCTGCATATATAAATTACTTAAAAGTTATAAATGGCTCTGTGGTCCAGACACAGACACTCGAATTGAAGAAAAGACTTGATGAATCTGTTCCTGACCTCCTTTCAATGGCAATTATTGAGATCCGGCAACGAACTGGAAGCCAGACAAAGGAAATTATTGTACCACAAAAAATTGACCTGGCTATTCAAGGAGCAAACTTCACAGTGCCGCTAAGAGGAGATAAAAAACATTTACTTAATCTGTCCGAAAGAAACGCTAAGTTTTACCAGCTGGAAAAAAGAAAGCAGATGGAGTTAATGAAACCGGAAATGAAGATATCGAGAAAATACGCAACAATTATGAAGGATCTATACCTGGCTGATCAACCCGATCATATAGAATGTTTTGATAACTCCAATATCCAGGGAAAAAATCCTGTTGCAGCCTGCGTGGTGTTTAAAAAACTTAAACCAAGCAGAAAAGATTACCGGCATTTCAATATCAAGACAGTGACAGGACCAAATGATTATGAGTCAATGGAAGAAGTTATTTTCAGAAGGTATCAGAGAATATTAAATGAAAATGGTTCTTTGCCAAAGCTGATCATCATAGATGGGGGAAAAGGACAATTAAATGCGGCATTAAAAAGTATTGAAAAATTAGGACTCAGAGGTAAAATAGCTGTTATTGGAATTGCAAAAAGACTGGAGGAAATATGTTTTCCCGGTGATTCGGTACCACTGTATATTGATAAAAATTCAGAAACACTAAAGATTATTCAACAGATAAGAAATGAAGCTCACAGGTTTGGTGTAAAATTTCATAGAAATAAAAGATCAAAAGATATGATAGTTTCAGAGCTGGATCACATTGAAGGTATTGGAGAAAAAACCCGTGAAAAATTATTATTAAGTTTTGGATCTGTTAAAGCTATAAAAAATGCTGACAAACAGGAGATTATTGATCTGATCGGAGAAAGAAAAACACATATACTTCTTCAGGGGCTCAGAAACAAATAACAATTCATTTCTCTCGGGTGACTACATAATTAACAAGGGAAATTAAAGATTTTTTTGCATCATTATCAGGATAGCCTTTCAATAGTTCAAGCGCTGTATCCCTATATTCGTTCATTTTCATGATTGAATATTCAATACCCTTGTTCCTGACAGCATAAGCAATAACTTCCTGAATCTTATGCGCGTTGTTATTGTGTCTTTTTATTGATCTGATAATCTGTCGTTTAGTATCAGGATCACCATTTTCCAATGCATGAATAAGAGGCAGCGTAAATTTCTTTTCCTTAATATCATTGCCGGTAGGTTTACCAATAATCCCTTGTTTTTGGTAATCAAACAGATCATCTTTTATTTGAAATGCCATACCAACATTTTCTCCAAATTTCTTCATATTTTGGACGGTAAGTTTATCAGCGCCTACTGAATGAGCACCCGAAGCTGTACATGCCGAAATCAAAGTGGCAGTTTTCATCCTGATAATTTCAAAATACTCATCTTTGTTGATATTTAACTTTCTGGATTTCTGAATCTGTAACAATTCACCTTCAATAATCTCACGAACTGCCTCTGTGACAATATTTAAAAGATCATATTCATGATGATCAACAGCAAGAAGTAATCCTTTTGAGAGTAAATAATCTCCCAGAAGAACAGCAACTTTTGATTGCCAAAGTGCATTAATGGAAAAATATCCTCTCCTTTCATAGCTCTCATCAACAACATCATCATGGATAAGGGTGGCTGTATGAAGTAATTCAATAAGACTTGCTGCATGATAAGTAGATTCATCTACCTTACCAAGCATTTTAGCTGTCAGGAATACAAATAAAGGTCGTATTTGCTTACCTTTTCTACGTAAAATATAATGCGTTATCAGGTTAAGCAATGGGACATTGCTTTTCATTGATGATCTGAAATGTTTTTCAAACATCCTCATTTCTTCATCAACAGGCTGACGTATTTCATTTAATGGTAACACCCGGTGGATATTCGTTAATTAGCAAAGGTAAAAATATAAATGAATAAAATATTGTGCAATTAAAATTATCAAATAATTGATATATAGATAGTTAGAAAATAATTCCGATCAAAAAATCTGCACAAACAAATCAATATCAATATATTTAATGTGTTATTGAACTATCTGAAATATCCTGCCGCAGGAAACTATATAAACATGAGTATTAAGAAGGAATTTAACCTGGGAATCATTACACTTTAATCTGATTATTGTCATAATTTAAATTTTAGATATTTATATATTTGTATTTGTACAGCGTAAATGATAAGAAAGCATGAAATTTGACAAATTAAATCCGGAACAATTAGAAAAAGCATCAAATATGTTGAAGGCTATTGCACATCCTGTAAGAATTGCAATTTTAAATCATCTCGAAAACGAAAAGAAGCTAACTGTAACAGAAATTCATGAGCTTTTACAGATAGAACAATCTACCACCTCACACCATCTTGGGATCCTCAAGGATAAGGGAGTGCTTGCTTCAAAAAGAGACGGGAAAAACACATATTATTACCTTAAACATAAAGATCTGAGCAGCATCATCGATTGTGTAAGCAGGTGTGCTTGTATTTAATTCCAACGACTGATCAAATAAATGACGAAAATTAGGGTTACGAAAGAATTTACTTTCGAAATGGCTCATGCATTATGGAATTATGATGGTCCGTGCAGAAATATTCATGGACACTCATACAAGTTATATGTTACTGTAAGGGGTCAGACACTGGAAAATTCAGGAAGCACAAAAATGGGAATGGTGATTGATTTTACAGATCTTAAAGAAATTGTCAATAAAAACATCGTTGATTATTTTGATCATTCTGTTATTATCAGTTCAAAGGCAGGAAATCCTGAAATCAGCCATGTAAAAAAAATGTTCGATAAGTTTTACATTGTTGACTATCAGCCAACGTGTGAAAACCTTGTCACACATATGGCTAATGTACTGATACAAAAACTACCGGCACATGTAGAGTTATTTTCTTTGAAATTATGTGAAACAGCAACCTCATATGCTGAATGGTATGCTGAAGATAATCAATAAATAATTCCCCCTGTTATACCGATGAGTAAAGAAAAGAAGTTGTTTTTACTTGACGCTTATGCACTGATATTCAGAGCATATTATGCGTTTATCAACCGTCAGATGTTTAATTCCCAGGGTCTCAATACCTCCGCTATTTTTGGCTTTACAGTAACACTTGATGATATAATACGCAACCAGAAACCAACCCATATTGCAGTTGTTTTTGATCCACCATCACCAACATTCAGACATAAAATTTATCCAGAATACAAAGCTAACAGGGAAGAAACTCCGGAGGATATTAAAAAATCGGTACCCTACATAAAAAAGATTATAGAAGGGTTCAACATTCCGATCATTGAAGTTGAAGGCTTTGAAGCGGATGATGTCATTGGCACCCTTGCAAAACAAGCTGAAAATAAAGGATTTGATGTGTTTATGATGACGCCAGATAAAGATTTCTCACAGCTTGTAAGTGAACATATCTATATTTTTAAGCCCAAAAAATCTGGAGAAGAGGCGGAGATATTAGGTGTAAATGAGATAAATGAAATATTCCAGGTAAAGAAACCAGAACAGGTGATTGATATCCTTGCCCTTTGGGGAGACAGTTCTGACAATATACCGGGAGCTCCCGGCATTGGCGAGAAAACAGCAAAGAAACTTATATCGGAATTCCAGAATATTGAAAATGTATTCCTTAATCTGGAGAAATTGAAAAGCAAACAGCAGGAAATAATTAAAAACAATAAAGAGCAGATAATACTTTCGCGGGAACTTGTAACAATTAACCAGCAAGTTCCTGTAAACATCGAAGATTACGCCTTTATGCTTAAACCTGTTGACAAGGACAAATTAAAAATATTATTCGATGAACTTGAATTCCGGACAGTGGCTAAAAGGATTTTAAATTATGATTTTGCGGGACCAATCCCTGCAATTACACATCAGGCTTCGTTATTTGATGCAGAGGGTGAGGATGGGAAACAAGGAACGATACTCGCCTATGATACAATTGAAACCAGAGAGCATCACTATTATCTGTATAACACAACAGAAAAGATACATGAATTGGTTTCCAGGCTTTCCAGCCAGCAAGCTTTCTGTTTTGATACAGAAACAACCAGCATCGATCCGCTAAATGCTGAGCTGGTTGGTATCGCTTTTTCATTTAATTCAACAGAAGCATTTTATATACCTTTTCTGGAAGGTGAAACGAATGTATGGAATCGTTTACAGCATTTTAAACAATTATTTGAAGATGAAAGAATTCTGAAGATTGGTCAGAATATTAAATACGACCTTCAGGTACTGGCGAACTATGACATACATCTTGGTGGAAAATTCTTTGACACCATGATTGCACATTACCTTATTCAGCCTGAGCTCAGAC
>Ga0111176_1046_pt1 | contig 38429 bp, 24 predicted proteins | sample DeeMarSWOR324_28_FD_80229 | JGI IMG/M metagenome (GOLD analysis project Ga0111176, IMG submission 80229) | Bacteroides sp. SM23_62_1 | reverse complement strand
ATTGTTGTCCATCAGAGATTTAACCTTCTCCTGGTACGCTATCATCTGGCTGATATGATTTAAAATGTCTTCCCTTTCAGCAATTTCTCCATGCCCGCTGCAAAATTTTTCAGCACCCAGTGTTTCCAGCATTTTTGTAAGTGCTTTTACGTGTCCGAATGAATTACCCCCTTTGTATGAATGAATCAGCTGAGGACGGCCTTCGAAAAACTGATCTCCGAGAAATGCTGTTTTTTCTTCAGGGATATATACTACAATATCACCTGTGGTATGTCCAACACCAAAATACCAGAGCTCCACTTTCTTTGATCCTGAATAAATATTCATCTGATCCATGAAGGTTAATTCCGGAATATAAGGCTCTAATTCAGGATTTTCCCAACTCGACGGGGCTCCATCCCTCCCGGATTGAAAAAACTCCTTCCGGCAATTTTCGTGGGCAATGATGATTACCTCTTCAGGAAAATACTGGTTACCATTTACATGATCTCCATCACTGTGGGTGTTGACAAGATAGGTAATCGGTTTATCTGTTACTTTTGAGATTTCTTTCATCGTCTGTTCAACCGATTCCTTATCCATCTTCGCATCTATGACGATCACACTATTATCACCAATATACAAACCTCCATTTGCACCACGTCCATCCAATATTTCATATAATCCGCCGGATATCAGGCTTAACTTTACAGGTTTTACCTCCTGCTGCTGGGCTGAAGATATAGATACCGATAACATTATAAAGGCTGTAATCAAAATGTTTTTTTGTCTCGTTTTCATTGTTTAATTTTTTATTTAATGTTGTTCAGATGATATTTCAGATAATAAACGGACATGAAGTTTTTTCATGAAAGAGTACTCAAAGATTCATGAAAAAAGTTCATTGGAGTTCCCTGCCGAAAAATTTAAATCTGTTAATTGGCTTAAACAAATTTAAACTTTTTAAAGAGGAATTATAATTGAAAACATCAAATTAACATCAGTTCGATATAAGGATAAACTTTAAGGTGCTGAATATGAATAATTTTAACAGATAGAAGCAAACAGAATAATGGGAAAAGGGATTGATGGAAGAATGACTAAAATTTAGAATTTAAAATGACTAAAATTATTGTATGTGTGCAGGATTTGAAGATTTATATCAACTTCAAAATTTAGCTTATTTTATATTCATTTGTTCCAATAATCCAGTCCAGACCCGTCGGGATTCCCTTGTTTTATCAATGTGTATCAGTGTACGAATCAATTTGTTGTTAAATAATTTTTATCAAATTCATATTAAATTATGCATTTCCTGGTGCGGAGGTTCATAGTATTAAAATTGTTTTATACTTTAGTGTTTTCCTGTTATAAACAAATATGACAAGACTTGTTCTTATCTGTATCATTGTCTTTATCATAAATATCCCTTTTGGTTACTGGCGTTCTAATGTAAAGACATTTTCTCTTCAGTGGTTCCTGGCTATCCATATCCCGGTAATTATAGTAATTGCACTCCGTATCTTTTCAGAACTTGGATTTGCCTGGTATACATATGTTGCCATGGTTGCCTGTTTTGCTGCCGGACAGCAAACAGGACTGGTTTTTCACGGGAGAATATACCGGATTTACCATAATGTCAGTTCCTGCCTTATCATGGATTTGAAAAGGATTATATTCTCCTGAATATTGAATCATTTTAAGAAGTCATCATGGTAACATTACCGGATCAGGGAAATATTTCTTCTTAAACCATAGTGCTACATCCACTAACAAGATTAGAACAGGAACCTCCACAAGTGGTCCAATAACAGTTGCAAAGGCAGCCTGGGAATTGATTCCGAATACAGCGACAGCCACTGCTATGGCTAGTTCAAAATCATTACTGCCTGCGGTAAATGCCAGCGTTGTTGATCTCTCATATCCTGCTCCCATTCTTCGAGCGAGGAAAAATGTAATAAAAAACATGAGGGCAAAATATATAGTAAAGGGTATAGCGACCCGGATCACCTCAAAGGGAAGCTCAACAATCTTTTCGCCTTTAAATGAAAACATCACAAAAATCGTAAATAGTAGGGCAATGGGTGTTAACCAGGAAACCCCCGGAATAAAATTCTGGAAATACCATTCATTACCTTTAATACTGCGGATTATTAAACTTGACAGGAGTCCTGCTGCAAAGGGGATACCTAGGTATATGAGGACAGTTACAGCTATTTCACCTATTGTAATTTTCACTATGGCTCCGCTTAATCCGAACAGCGGAGGTAATAAAGTAATAAAAATGTAAGCATAAACTGAATACAGGAATACCTGGAAGAGGGCATTAAATGCCACAAGTCCGGCCGCCAGTTCACTGTCTCCCTTTGCCAGGTCATTCCATACCAGTACCATGGCAATACATCGTGCAAGTCCAACCAGGATAACCCCGACCATCATCTCCGGCATATCAGCCAACAGCAAGATAGCCAGGAAGAACATAACAAAAGGTCCGACAATCCAGTTTTGAGTAAGGGAAAGAATGAGCAACCTTGCATCTTTAAATACCAGTGGGAGTTTCTCATACTTCACCTTCGCCAGCGGTGGATACATCATCAATATCAATCCGAATGCAATTGGAATATTGGTTGTACCCTTGCTCAGGGAATCCCAGAATTCTGCAATTCCTGGTACAGCATAACCCATAATAACCCCGGCAAACATTATCAGAAATATCCATAGGGTTAAAAACCGGTCGAAAAAAGATAATCTTCTTTTTTTATCGCTCATCTAATTACTACTTTCATCCCCTGTTTTATTAAAGATGATAATATTGATAATCCATTTTATAATAAGCCACTACTGCGGCACAGTGTATTATATATGATTCATATTCAATAATATACATGATCCAATAACGTTGTCCGTTATCTATAGGCAATGACAGTGATACTGAATATTCCGGTTTTTGATTGTTTAAAAACATTTAATTCTTCCGGCGAAATGTAATTGAGAAGAATTTCTTCAGGTATTGCTGTTCCCCGGAGCTCAGGGATTTCAATATTTTTAAATCCGGAACTTTTTATAATATTAATATATTCATCTTTCTGTACGGCACCCGATACGCATCCTGCATACATTTCAGCCTCTTCCCGGAGCTTCTCAGGAAGGTTTCCCTCAATGACAATATCAGAAACACAAAAGTGTCCGCCCTTCTTAAGAACCCTGTATATTTCCGAAAAGGCTTTTCTTTTATCGGGGACCAGGTTTAAAACACAGTTACTTATTACCACATCATAACTTTCATTCGGTACTGGCATGTTTTCAATATCACCCTTTATGAAATCTACATTTGTATAACCAAGCTTGTTGTTGTTCCATGTTGCCTTTTCTATCATTTCATCTGTAAAATCCAGTCCGGTAACTTTGCCATTTTCTCCCACAAGGGCACGGGCTACAAAACAATCATTACCAGCACCCGCACCGAGGTCCAGTACCGCATCGCCAGGCCTTATCCCTGCATGTTCTGTTGGTATTCCACAACCAAGCCCAAGGTCTGCATCTTCCAGGTATCCCGGTTGTGTTTTATAATTATCACTGAACGCAGTATATTTTTTTTCTGTGACAGGACCGCAACCACAACTGCAAAGAGGTTTAGCCAAGGCTATCTCTGCGTATTTTTCTTTTACAATTTTTTTCAGATCTTCTGGTGTTTTCATGATGAGTGGTATTTGCTGATTCTTAAAAATTTAATTACACAATCTATAATGTCCCGGCTGGAAAGCCGGGCTCTACATGTTTCTGATAACTGAGAATCCTGGCCGTCTAAAAGCCGGCCAACCATAATCAATTCGATACTAATGCCAGTTTGACTTTCAGTCGGGATATTTCTTTCAGAGGTTACTATTAATGTAGTCCGCTCCTGACACAACAAATACTGTTATCTTTTCCAACAATAATTCCAACAGCTTACTTAATGTTCTCATGATAGAACCTGTGAAATTCATTTTTGATTCTATCCCTGATGGTTCTGAAAACAGCAAGGATCTCCTCCTTTGTCCCGGTTGCCTTAGCAGGATCATTAAATCCAATATGTAACCTGTTCTTAACCTCACCAATAAAAACCGGGCAGGTTTCTTTAGCATCGTCACATACGGTAATAACATAATCAAATGTATCTGAAAGAAATCCTTTAATATTTCTTGGCGAATTGCCGCTCAGGTCAATCCCGGTTTCCTTCATTACCTGTATTGTCATGGGATGAATCCTTTCAGCAGGGGCAGTACCCGCTGAATAAACCTCGAGGCTGCTATCGAATGATTTCAAAAATCCCTCCGCCATCTGGCTGCGGCAGGAATTACCTGTGCAAAGAATAAGAATTTTCATCCGGTTATAATACTGGATAACTTTTTAACTAAAATCTTTAAATGACCTCTACAAAATTTTACTATACTATTCCTGAAAAAGCAGTATTTACTGAGAATTATGGTTTAATTTTCTCAAAAAGCATTATTAGCTTTGATCGATAGATTTCCTTTATTTCTGTTTCATGATCGGAGATTGGTTTAACCGGGATTAAATCTATCACCTCTTCCACCGACATGCCTGAGTAAAATAATGTGTTAATGGAAGCTTTGATTGTTTCTGCAATTCCTGTCCTGCATTCTTCATCCGTTAATCCTATCTTCTTTCCGATTTCCAGTAATTCATTGAACTGGAACCAGAAATAAGTTGGAGACATGGCTGTAATAATCGCATAAGCTTCCAGCGTAGACTCATCAACAATAATGCATTTCCCCAAGATCTCAAATATACCGGTAAGAAGTTGTTTGTTGGCTGCAGATATCTTTTCTGAAAAGCACACCGGGTTGTATCCTTCATTAATCACAGATGGTGCATTGGGTATCAGCCTGGTAATATTTTGAAATCCATCCAGTTTAAGGCTGATATTTTTTATGGTAATTTTTGGTGCAAGAGAAACCAGGACCGTTGATCCTGGCAGTAATGGTTTTATTTTCTCAAGCATATCCATTATTGCCGGAGGATGCAATGCAATGAAAACAACATCATTCCTCATAACTTTTTGTATACCATCAGTAGTCGTATAAATTTCCGGAAAACTTTTACTTATCCAGGCAATGACATTGCTGTCAGGATCAATTACACTTAGGCTTTTGAATGATATTTTACGATTTTTAAACGCCCGTAGAAAAATCCTTGTCACTCTGCCAGCCCCTATAAAGCCTATTGATATATCTTTCATAATATTAGTATTTGTTTTTACGAATTAAGGTTAATCGCATATTATGGCAGTATCTCTTATTAAAACTGCCTTACAATTATTCTTTCATAAAAATATATACACCTTTTGTTACAACCCGTATTTTGGGAATTCAAAAGAACTATAATATTCTGAATGCTTATACGTATTTCGTAAAAATACGAACAATATTTTAAAAATTTTTAGACCTGTAATATTTTTTTTAAAAGTTTCTGAGCTGTTTCCCAGTTTTCCCTGTTCAGGCAATATTTAATTCTTGGTTGTTCGATTTCCCCCTGGATAAGCCCTGCTTCTTTCAGTTCCTTTAAATGCTGGGATAGCGTGGATTTGGCAATAGGCAGAACTTCAGACAAATCTCCACTGTAACAACAGGACTGTTTAGATAACAGTTGAAGAATATAAATCCTGACAGGATGGGACATTGCTTTTGCAAATCTGGCAGCAAGTTTCAGTTCTTCTGTTATTTCGGCCACAGGATACTTCTTGATAATATTAACCTTGCAAAATTAAGAAAATTAAAAATAGTCCGGAGTTCAAAATAAAACCGGGGCATAACAATGAATCATACCCCGGGTATTTGTAAAAAAGGTTCTACGTATATAAAGTGAAAGGAATTGATAATTTATCTTTCTCTTCCTGTATACCGCTTGAATCAGATTTCCCTCATGTATTTACATTCCTCAATACCTGTAACCCCATACAGTGCATCCAGGAGATCCGAACCTACCCTGCCTTTTATACAGACCAGGACATTTTCATCACCTCCGACTGCAATAATCAGATCACGGATATATCCTTTATTCTCCCGACCAAGAATTACTACATCCTGGTCTGATTCATGAACGGTCAGTAAAATTCGATAATCATCTTCAGGTTTTCCCTTATGAATTTCTTTCGCAAAATTGATCTTACGGTTCAGTTCCGGGTTTTCAGAAACCAGTATTCTGATTGAGCTGATAGAACATAACAGTTCCCTTTCTGCATCTTCCAGATCTCCCAGAGAAGCACCCAGCCTGCAGAGAAAACCAGGAATATAGATGGATATAACATCCTCTTCACCACGACAGGATACGAATAACCGGTTAATATCCGGCTTCTGGGCGAACAATCCTGTAACAGTCAGTGCCAGCAAAAATTGGAGAATTACTTTTTTCATATCTGTAAAATTAGGATCTGTATATTTGACGATTGAGATCGGAATCTGTTACAGTATTTTTAATCTTTTTAACCTATTTTTATTCCTTTTTTATATAAATTTTTCAATCCTGATTAAATTTAACAGCCCTGTTATTATTTAAGAATTGAGTACTTTTAAATAATAAAGTTTTTCACGTGGTAGTCATTCAGCGATATATATTTTAATTTGGGACAACCCCAGCCATTAAGCACGTTAATCTAAATTTAAATCTTTACATCATGAAGAAATTCACCTATCTGGTTTTATCAACTTTGATCTTTTTCACGATCTTTCCGGCACATAAGTTAAATGCAGAGAATGGATACAGACTTTGGCTCCGGTATGATATGATTTCCGACACCGGGCTGCTGAAAAAATACCGGTCTGCAATAAATGAGGTAATATTTGAGGGACAAAGTCCTGTTTTATTAGCTGCAAAAGAGGAGCTTCAGTGTGGTCTTAATGGTTTGCTCGGAAGAGAAGTTCAGCTTACAAGTGAATTATCCAGAAATGGTACCATTATAGCAGGCACTCCTGAAAGTTCTGGTCTGATAGTAAATCTGAACCTGCATGAAAAATTAAAGGACTTAGGAGAGGAAGGTTTTTTAATTCTCAGCACAAAAATAGCTGATAAAACATGTACTGTTATTGCAGCCAACAAGGATATAGGAGTATTATATGGTGTTTTTCATTTCATCAGACTTCTTCAAACCCACAAGGATATACTTGATCTTTCGATAACCAGTAAGCCCATGATAAAATACCGGCTCCTGAATCATTGGGACAATCTGAACAGGACTGTGGAGCGGGGTTATGCCGGTTTATCCCTGTGGGAATGGGATAGGCTCCCGGATACGGTCTCTTCCCGGTATAAGGATTATGCAAGGGCTAATGCATCCATTGGTATCAATGGTGTTGCACTGACTAATGTTAATGCAAATGCGCTGATCCTTACCAAAGAATATCTTATGAAGGTTGCTGCGCTGGCTGATGTTTTCAGGCCATATGGAATCAAGGTATATCTGACAGCCAGATTTAGTGCCCCCATTGAACTTAATAAGCTGAATACAGCTGATCCTCTTGACCAGCAGGTGGTTATGTGGTGGAAAAATAAAACCGAAGAAATTTATGATTATGTGCCTTACTTTGGCGGATTTCTGGTCAAGGCTAACTCGGAAGGTCAACCTGGTCCGCAGGATTACGGACGTTCCCACGCTGATGGTGCAAACATGCTCGCCGATGCCCTGGCTCCATACGGAGGTATAGTTATGTGGCGTGCTTTTGTTTACGATAATAATATACCTGATGACAGGGCCAAGCAGGCGTACAATGAATTTAAACCCCTCGATGGTAACTTCAGGAAAAATGTGCTTACCCAGGTAAAAAATGGTCCTGTTGATTTTCAGCCACGTGAACCATTTCATCCGTTATTTGGTGCGATGCCCCTGACACCCCTGATGATGGAATTCCAGATCACCCAGGAATATTTAGGCCATTCAACTCACCTTGTTTATCTTGCTCCATTGTTTAAAGAATGTCTCGATTCCGACACTTACGCCAGGGGAGCAGGTTCATACGTGGCAAAAGTAATAGATGGTACTCTTGATAAACATCAGATAACAGGCATTGCCGGTGTATCAAATATTGGCAATGATACAAACTGGTGTGGCCATCTTTTTGGCCAGGCAAACTGGTTCGCTTTTGGACGTCTTGGCTGGGATCATAGAATAACTTCAGGGGATATTGCAGATGATTGGATCAGGATGACTTTTACAAATAACAACCATTTCATTACTACAGTCAAATCAATGATGCTTGCTACACGCGAGATTACCGTAAGTTATATGACTCCCCTCGGATTACATCATATAATGGCGAGGGGCCATCATTATGGGCCAGGACCGTGGGTTAGTAGAGGACGTGCTGACTGGACATCTGTTTATTATCATCGTGCTGATTCGGCTGGCATAGGATTTGACAGAACAAGTACCGGAAGTAATGCAATAAGCCAGTACTTCCAACCTGTTGCAGAGAAGTTTGAATCACTGGAAGCGTGTCCCGAAGAATTACTCCTTTGGTTCCATCATGTGGATTGGGATTTTAAAATGAAATCAGGCAGGACACTCTGGGAAGAGTTGTGTTTCAAGTATTACAGTGGTGTTGATTCAGTCCGTTGGATGCAGAAAACATGGAATGCAGTCGAAGGGGAAATTGACCGTGAAAGATTTCTTCAGGTGAAGGAGAAACTCAGGGTTCAGGAGGAAAATGCAATTAACTGGCGTAATGCCTGTCTGCTTTATTTCCAGACATTTTCAAAAAGACCTATTCCTGAAGAATATGAACAACCGGATCAATCGCTGGACTATTATATAAACCTGGAACGTGTGCGTATACCCCGTTAAACAGAAACCAGCTTATGTGTGGTTAGGTCTGCAATAACTATAATATAGGCATGGTAAAATCTGCTCTACACTCTTGATGATGAGTGGCGAATGATAAGTTCATGCTGCAAAATAATGGTACTTAAATTTGCAGATCGTGAATTATTCAATTTGTTGATGAGGGTTGAAGCAGCAATTTCACCCATTTCTACTCCCGGGTAATGAATTGTGGTAAGATCCGGATCAACAACCCTGGATACCAGGTCATTATTAAAACCTACTACTGCTATATTCTCAGGAACACCAATACCTGCCTGTTTTAATTTACTGATGATTGCTGTTGCAGTCACGTCGTTTGCAGTGAATATCCCGTCTGGAAGGATTTTCATTCCAAGTATCTTTTCCGCCGCTTCTATTCCCGACTTTTCATTCAATTCATAGGTAAAAATCAAATTTTTATGATAATCAATTTCATGATCGGAAAGTGCTTTCTTATAACCTTTGAGACGATCAGCATAAACGTTACTGCAAAGATTCCCGCCGATATAGATTATTCTCCTGCATCCCTGATCAATTAAATGTTTTGTTGCATCATAACCGGCTTTATAATTGTCAATAACAACACTGACACAATCTGGATGTATAATGGTCCGGTCGAAGAATACAACCGGAATCTTTTTTTTAAATAAGATATCAAAATGTTTTAAGTTCTTTGTGTCACAGGCGATAGATACGATTAACCCATCAATTCTTGCATTAAACATTGTTGAAATATTGACTATTTCATTTTTCCGGGATTCCAACGATTGACTGATGATCAGGTGGTAACCTGATTGGTTTGCAACTTTTTCAATTCCCGCAATCACTCTTGACTGGAAATAGCTGTTCAGGCGAGGAACAATGACTCCTATTGTATAAGTACGTCTTTGTCTGAGGTTGGAAGCAAACTTATTTCGCTGATATTCCATTTCGCGGGCTGCAATCAGAATTTTTTTTCTTGTATCCTTTCGAACGTTTGGATGATTGTTTAAACCCCTGCTTACTGTTGAGGCAGATATATTTAAAGCCCTGGCGATATCATATATAGTGGTTTCTTTATTGGTAGTCATCGCAATAATTGCTTGCCCTTTATAATGCAAAATAAGCAAATTAGGTGTAAATTAAATAGTTTTTGCAATTAATTTTTCACCTTTTTGCAATCGGTTGCACAAAATAAAATTTATTCTTAATTTTAGATTCAAACAAAACATGAACAACAAAAAATCCCTTCTGATTTTCAGGAAGATAATTTTATCTTTTATTGTATTCTCCTCTGTCATACTGTTTCTGGGTGAATTTAAAACAGACCTGGATTCAAATAACAATTGGCCTGTAGTAAATTATCAGGAATCCGGAGAGGGACTGAAAGACTACTACCGCGATTATTTCCCCATCGGTGTTGCAGTTACACCATATAATATCAAAGGACCTGAATCTGAATTTATCCTCAAACATTTTATCAGTATAACTCCTGAGAACGTGATGAAGCCGGAACGGATTCATCCTGAAAAAAAGCGATTTAACTGGAAACCGGCAGATGAAATTGTGAATTTTGCCCAGGCAAACGGATTAAAAGTCAGAGGGCATGTTTTGTGCTGGCATAAACAAACACCGGATTGGTTTTTTAAGGATGAGAGTGGAAACTCCGTATCCAAAGAAATTTTGCTGATGCGGCTAAAAGAACATATTACCGAAGTAGTTACACGATATAAGGGCAAGATTTATGCCTGGGATGTTATTAATGAAGCTATTTCAAACGACAATACCGAATACTACCAGCCATCTCTCTGGTATGATATATGTGGTGAGGATTTTATCTTCAAGGCTTTTGAATTCGCCCATGAAGCTGATCCGGATGCCCTGCTGTTCTATAATGATTATAATACGACAAACCCTGTTAAAAGGGATAAAATATACAGCATGCTAAAACAATTGCTGAATGCAAATATCCCTGTCCATGGAGTCGGGATGCAGGGACATTGGTCAGTTTACGGACCTTCTGAAACAGAAATACGCAAAGCTATCGAACTATATTCCTCCCTAGGCCTGGAAGTACAGATAACCGAGCTGGATGTATCCATTTATAGACCTGAACAAAACAGGCGCAACATGCAGCCGGATGAGTCGGATGAATTCACACCGGAGCTGGAACAAAAACAACTTGAACAATATAAGATGTTCTTCACCACTTTTCGTGATTACAAAGAATTCATCACCGGCGTTACTTTCTGGAACATTTCTGACAGGTATAGCTGGTTGGATAACTATCCGGTAAGGGGAAGGAAAAATTATCCCTCGTTATTTGATAAGGATTGGAAGCCTAAAAGGGTGTACGAGGAAGTAATAAACTTTTAATACTTCATCCTGTTTTCACACATGAAATATATATGAATAATATTCCCGAATGAAAAAAATGAATTCTCATTAAATATGAAATCCAATGAATAATTATCCTAAGGTGATCCGAAAATTATCTTTTTATGCCGTTTTTTGCATCATAGTAATGAACAACTACGGACAAAAGATTGCAACATTCGAAGTTGACTTCTCCGGGGAGACATATGGAATAAATTTCCCGGTTAGCATTGATCTCGACGCGGTAACATTCATTCCTGATTCCGAATTGACCCTTATTGAGGTTAGTGGTAACAACAGAAATTCCGTTCCTTTCCAGATCGAGCAGGGACCACGAAGAACACTGTATTGGATGATAAAACAAAACCCTGGTGCCGGTGGAAAACGTATTTATGAACTGGTGAAGGGAACTCCCGCAAAGATGACGGAGCTTTCTGCTACCGCCAATGATGGCATATTAATTTTACATCACGGGGATCAAAATCTTCTTGGCTACTATTTCAAGACACTATACCCGCCCGAGGGTGTTGATACAGCTTTTAAAAGAAGCGGATTTATTCATCCTCTCTGGTCTCCAAACGGACAGGTATTGACACGCATACAACCGCCCGACCATTATCACCATTATGGTATCTGGAATCCCTGGACCCATGTCTCATTTGAAGGAGATACAGTTGATTTCTGGAACTTATCAAGACGGGAGGGTACCGTCCGTTTTGCAAACTTCGTCTCCACACAAAAAGGTTGCCTGTTTTCTGAATTTGAGGCATTGCATGAACATGTCGTATTGCAGGAGAATGGAGGTGAAAAAGTAGCCTTGAATGAGCTGCAGAGTGTAAGGGTATACCGGCCACAGGATGACCAGAATATATATATAGTTGATTTCGTAATACAATATAATTGTGCCACTGAAAGTCCGTTCCTGATCCTTGAATACCGTTATGCGGGCTTTGGTTGGCGAACAACCGAAGCATGGACCAATAAAAACAGTGAAGTCTTATCCTCAGAAGGCAAAACACGAAAGGATGCAGATGGTTCGACAGCTCGTTGGTGTATTGTTCAGGGGAGTGTGGATGATGATTATGCAGGTGTTGTCATGATGTCATATCCGGCTAATTATAATCATCCGGAACCACTTCGTATATGGCCTGAAAATCAATACGGAAGAGGTGATATGTTTGCAAATTTCTGCCCGACTAAGAATACGGATTGGTTATTGGAACCCGGTCAAAAATATGTGCTTAAATACAGATTGTTGGTTTTTAATGATCCTATTTCCAAAGAAAAAGCAGAAGCAGCCTGGAAGAATTTTGTATACCCTCCCAAAGTATCCATAATTATAAATAATTGAAAAAATAATATTAAACAATAACAAAAAAGAATAAAAATAACGCGTTGTGTTATAACAGGATGCATATTACTGATGTTAAAATTTTTATATTGGCCCTCGCCACCGGAGCTGCTTAATTTACATCTGATTTCACTATTCTCATCCTTATTAGCAAAACACGTTAAAAATAATAATCTGATGCATAGCTGGTCTTTTTAATAATAATCATCCGTGATTACCGGAATATCATGATAATTCATTAGAAATATTCTTTATTATATGAAAAAAATATCTGTCCTGTCTGTAATTACAGTGGTAATGGTTGTCTTTCCTGTTTCCGCAGCTGAGATTCATGCGGTAAAGGTCGGTTCAAAGATTAATGTTACGATAAACGGTAAATATTTTACCAGTTATATTTTTTCAGATGATGAGAAATATCCTTTTTTCTTTCCGGTTAATGGCCCGGTCTCTGGTGCATCGGTGACTTCTATGCGCAATGGCATATACCCCCACCATAGTTCGCTCTTTTTCGGTTGTGACAGGGTAAACGGTGGAAATTATTGGCAGGAGGAACTGGAACGTGGCCGGATCATATCCGTAAATGCAGAAATAATCAAAGAGGGAGGAGACACAGCAGTTATTTCAGATGAATGTATCTGGAGCAGGCCCGGAGCCTTATCTCCCTTTAAGGATACACGGGTGATAGTGATTACCGCCCCATCCGAAACTGTGATACAGATTGATGTGACAATAACTTTGGAAACGCTTACCAATGTTCATATTCTTAAGACCAATCATTCACTTTTCAGTGCCAGGATGGCTGCAGATCTGTCGGTTCTATATGGCGGTACAATGATTAATGCTGAAGGAGCCAGAAGTGAAAAGGAAACCTTCGGCATAAAATCATCCTGGATAGATTATTATGGTCAGCGCGGTGAAGCAATTGAAGGATTAGCAATCATGCAACACCCTTCAAATCCGTGGTACCCTTCACCCTGGTTCACCCGCGACTATGGATTTATTTCCCCGACACCTATGTACTGGCCCGAAAACGGAAAGGAGATTTTTCTGGAAAAAGGAACGGAACTGGTCCTGCGCTACCGGGTACTGGTGCACGCCGGTGACCATTCAGAAGCAAAAATTGCTGAATCATTCGAACAATTCAGTAATGAAAAATAACTTCCTGATCATTCTATTTCAAAACCAGCCGGGTTATTAACCTGATATCAGATGATGAGGACCCTATCTGAATTTCGAATTCCCCGGGCTCAAGGACAAAATTTCTTTTGTTCTCATCATAATAACCCAGGTCATTTATTGCCAGCGGAATTTCAATTGTTTTGGTCTCTCCTGCCCTGATAAATATTCGTCTAAATCCTTTTAAAGATTTTATTGGCTGGGTAACAGAAGATTCCACATCACGAACATACAGCTGAATTACCTCGTCACCATCATATTTACCCGTGTTTGTTATGGTCATCCTAATGGTTATACTATCGTTTTCATAAACCTCCTGTTTGCTGACCTCTATTTTCTCATATTGAAACTCTGAAAAACTCAGGCCGTATCCGAAAGGATAAAGGGGTTCTCCGCGAAAATACCTGTATGTCCGTCCTTCCATGTTATAATCTTCAAAAGGAGGTAAGTCTTCCACTGATTTGTAAAATGTCACCGGAAGCCTTCCTGCAGGATTATAATTGCCAAAGAGCACATCCGCAACAGCGTTGCCACCCTGCTGACCCGGATACCACGCATGTAATATAGCCGGAATATGATCATTTTCCCAATTAATAGCCAGCGCACTTCCGCCTGTCAGTACAAGTATTACCGGTTTCCCTGTTGCATGCAGACGCTTTATCAGTTCTTGCATAGATTTGGGCAACTGCAGGCTGGTTCGGTCACCACCTTCAAAACCTTCCATTTTGATACGCATTTCTTCACCTTCCAGCCTGGGTGAAATACCTGCGACCATAACGGTTATATCAGACCTTTTTGTCATTTCAACAGCCTCATCCATCATCGCAGTATCCTCACCGGCTTCTTCAGCTTTCCTCCACATTAATCTTACTCTTGCAAATTCAGAGATATCGGCATATTCAATTTTAATCCCGTACTCCCTTCCTTTATCAAACTTCATTGTCACTGTACCTGTATAATTCCTTTCATACGGATCCCAGTTATCAAGTACCAATTCATCATTAAGATAGAGTCTTACCTTTTCATCAGCAAATAATCCAATTTCAAAACTTCCACTAACCTGAGGAATAAATTCCCCTGTCCAGCGTACTGAAAAATTATCATTTGGAATTCCTTCTCCCGGACTTTCAAGTCTCCAGAACATTTGTATCATGGGGTCTATCCTCATAACAACAGGAGATCCTTTCAAATCCGGATTATTGAAATATTCTCCCATCAATCCTTTCCCGGTCTGATCACCTGAAGGCCTTAGAAACTCACTATCGACAGGTGTTGATACCAGGTAAGCTTCCGGGGGCAAAATACCTGTAGAATATAGAACCTCCGTATGCTGCGGAGCCCGGTTTATAATCCCCTGAAGAATGGTAACAGGATCTGACGGGATACCATTATAATTTCCTAATAATACATCGATATTATCAGCATAGGGCCCGATAACAGCTATGGTCTTTACATCGCCGGAGATTGGCAAAATGCTTTTTTCGTTTTTAAGCAGTACCATGCTTTCCCTCGCAACTTTCAGTGCAAACCGGTTATGTTCTTCCGAATCGTTTTCACTAAAGGGAATTTGTGAATATGGATCCCTTTCCGGTGGATCAAACATACCCAGTCTGAAGCGGGCGGTCATTAAACGTCTAACTGAAATATCAATTTCATTTTCAGTAGTCAATTTATTCGAAATAGCCTCAGCTAATGCCCTGTACTCTCTTCCGCATGTCAGGTCACACCCGGTTTTAACCGCCAGGGCTGAAGCTTCGGCTGCTGTTTCAACAATATGATGACCACTATAAATATCCCTTATCGCTCCGCAATCTGATACCACATAACCATCAAATCCCCATTCTTGCCTTAGTATCTGATCAAGAAGAAGCTCACTGGCACTACAGGATTCACCGCGAAACCTGTTATAGGCTCCCATGACTGAATAAGCCCCGCCTTCGGTAATACATGCTTTAAATGCCGGCAGATAGGTTTCATACAGATCCCTGTTACTCACATTAACATCAAAACTGTGTCGAAGTGGTTCAGGACCACTGTGAACAGCAAAATGTTTGGGTGTTGAAACAACTTTGAAATAGTATGGATCATCACCCTGCAATCCCTTAACAAATGCCACCCCGATACGGGACGTAAGAAAAGGATCTTCACCGTAGGTTTCCTGTCCGCGTCCCCACCTTGGATCCCTGAAAATATTTATATTCGGTGACCAAAAGGTCAATCCCTGATACCTTCTTCTTTCATTATTTCTAACTGCTTCGTGGTATTTGGCCCTGGCCTCAGTAGATATAATAATGGCCTCTTCGCCTATAAGGTCAGGATTCCAGGTGGCAGCCATGCCTATAGCCTGTGGAAAAACAGTAGCTACCCCATTACGGGCCACACCATGCAAACATTCATTCCACCAGTCGTATTCCGGTATACCAAGTCTTGGAATAGCAGCAGAACTATTTTGCATCTGTGAGATCTTCTCTTCCAGAGTCATCCTGGAAACAAGGTCATTTACCCTGTCCTTTACAGAAAGGTCAGGATTCTGGAACGGGTAATCCTGCCCGACAGCAGAACCAAAACATATTGACAATACAATTGATAATAACAGGTGAACTTTTATTTTTTTCATTAGATAATATTTAAAATAGACAATAGATTACATATTTAATTTTATTCAGTTAACACGTTATGTTGTTAGATAATGCATGGTAATGAATGTTATATTATTATATCAGACCCCCCCGGCAGCGTTGCCTGGTATAAATCTGATTATCAATTGTATCATTTTTTATAGCACAACACGTTCAGTTATTTTATCTGAACCACCATACCATTCCTGACAGCGGAGAGTTTTTTTCTTTCAGCTTTCCTTATTATTGCCTGGATTTATTTATAAAATATACAGATCAATCGAGAAGTTAACTATATCCCTTCAGCTGAAATGAGAATTTGTGCAATTTCACTGATAAGAATTGAATAGTCTGATATAATTTGATTAGATATTGTCTGGATATATCCGCAGTAAACCATTGAAATCTTTTATCACATATTTTTCATGATTCGAATCAAAAATAAACATGCCATTATTTCATCGCTGGGGATTTAACAAACAAATTAAATTCCGGGGGATTTGAAAAGAGAAGTTCACTAACCTGATTTTAGATTAACCTAAAATGTAAGCCTCATAAGGAAAGAGCAACTAATCCCTCAAAGCTGTATCTATTTAATCCCCCGGAATAAGTAAATATCTGTTGTTTCGGCCCTTCTATGATTTTAGATTTATTTTTTACTTATATTGAATTACTCCTGAAATCAGTCATAATAAATTCACGTGGAAAATAATAATCTGCATGGAAAAAGTATATTGCTCCCATTTAAATTTTTTTTCCTGCTTATTGACATTGTGGTAACAATCTGGCAAGTATTACCGGTATCAATATCATCATTTCCGGATACCAGGAAAAAATTTGTTAAATCATACCAACGAAATGGGATAAACACAAGTAAATACTGAGGCTGCTGTTTTAAAGCAGCCTCAGTATTAAACCACTCTAACCTTTAATAACCCGTATTTTGCTGGTAATCATTTGTACAGCGAGTAATCTGATTTGCAGGTATGGGGCGAAGCACATGGAAATCCTGGATGTTCGGTGCTGCATCAGGATTATATGCTTTAATCCGTTCAAGCAATTTCCCTGTACGTTTCAGGTCCATCCACCTGCTCATTTCTCCAAAACATTCCCTTGACCACTCATCCAGGATAAAGTCAAGGTCAACATCCCCGGCAGTAACCTCCATGGCAGTCTCCATTCCATCCCAGGCGGCTCTGCGCCTGATCACATTTATATATGCAACGGCATTGCTCCCATCACCATCCCTGCCCAGCAGTGCTTCAGCGGCAAGAAGGTACGTCTCACCGAGCCTGAAAATAATGAAATCCCGTGAACCCTCCTGTTCATTTAACGAGGGACGCAGGTTATCGTCTATTTTCATTGGAGACGGGAATATATTTATATTATTATTTGGTATAGCATCCTGCCACAAGCACCAGGGCTCATTTTTATCATTCAGGTTCCAGGTAAACACGGCCACGCCGGGAAGTCTTGCTTGAATTGCATTAACTTTGGTCGAGTCCAGTTCCTCATCGGTTATCCATATACATGTATCTCCTACCGAAGCTCCGTCAGGGATGCCAACCGTTGTGTTGTAATACCATACAATCTGGAATGATTTGTAATATCTGGAATCAACATCCAGTGGTCTGAAATTCTCAAGCAACCATGGTGTTGGTCTGAAACGGATCCATGGACGGCCATACCCATGACCTAAGCCACGAACCAAACCTCCTTTATCGTACACTTCATACCAGGGTCTGAAATAAAGATGCGTTTCATTCCCTGTTGGATTTAACAAAGGGTTAATGTCAAACTGTACCGACCAGATGATTTCATTGTTTTTCTCATTCCCATGGTATAAATTCCCGTTAGCATCTTTAAGATTATAGATTTCCTGATAGTCATCCAGAAGTGCATGACCTGAATTATCAATCACATCTTTTGCCAGATTATAGGCCTGGTCGAAATCATTGGCTTCAGCAAATGATTTATATGCCCGTGTAAGGTATACAAGGGCAAGATGGTGCTGAGCTGCCGGCTTTGTTATTCTTCCAAACTCAGTCTGGGTGACCGGTAAATTGGCAATGGCAAATTCCAGGTCTGCAATAATAGCATCGTATACCTGATCTTCAGGTGTGCGGTTGGCCTCCGTCTCAACCCCTGTTGTTTCTTCCAGGGTCAGGTGGATAGGACCAAATTGTTCTACCAGAAGATAGTAATAATGAGCTCTGAGGAAATGAACCTCCCCTAACATCACAGTCTTTTTATCTTCCGGGATGTCAGCCTCTGGAGCACGTCCGATCACTGCATTACAGGTATTGATCCCTATGTATAGATTTTGCCAGGGATTCCAGAAAGATGCGGATTCTGCATTCAATCCTGCTTCATAGTTATTAATAGCATGAGCGCCTCCATGTCCACCGTGGGTATATTCATCCGTTCCAAATACGGTAATTTCACAAGGATCCTCCTGCCCATAAAAACTGCGTAAAGTTGCATAGGCTGCATTAACAGCATCTTCGAATCCCTCAGGTGTGCCATAATGAGTGTCGACGGTAACACCTGATATGATCTCCTCTTCCAGCACATCACAGGAAACTGCTGATATTAATACCACGACGATAGCTATAATTAAATATTTCACTTTTTTCATTTTGCTATGTTTTAAATCGTTAAAAATTAAAAATCAAGCATTACACCGAATGAATACATCCGTGTGGAGGGAACATCTCCTTCAACCCTGCCACCATAAACCTCTGGATCAAGGTTGCTGGCCAGGTGTGACCAGATTAATGGTGTGTCAAGATTCACATATATTCGAAGCTTTTTTACTCTTACTCTGGAGAGAACTGTACTGGGAACGCTGTATCCCAGTTGTATATTCTTAATCTTGAAAAAATCCCCGGGGTAGTAAGCCCTGGAAGTACTGTAATAGGGATATTCCATGGAGCCATCAGGTTTGGGATGTTCATTAGTATAGTTTGCAGGAACAACCTCTCCTGTGATGGGATGCGTATATCCCTCATGCCAATAGTTAATATTCAGGTTGTTATAACGGCCTTGCAGGGTAGCACTTCCCACCTCGAAATTATTATAGATGGTATGTCCGAATACACCCAGGATCAGGAATGAAAAATCGACGCCCTTATATTCAAAACGTGATCCCAGACCAAGTGTAAGGGTAGGCATATCCGATCCCAGGATTTGCCTGTCATCCTGGTTGAGAAGGCCATCATCATTTACATCCTCAACCTTGATTTCACCCGGATCCATTGCATAGACATCAGCTTCAGCGTCTTCATCCAATTGCCATACGCCAAGCTTTTTATAGTCATACCATACTGTCAACGGCTCACCTATAAACCATTGGTTCCCGACATCATCCGTTTTTGTGCCATACAGATCGATGATCTCCTCCTTGTTGCCAAAAAGGTTAAGAGAGGTTTCCCAGGTGAAATCACCGAACGTGATATTTCTTGAATTAACAGTAAATTCCCAGCCTCTGTTCCTGGTCTCTCCGATATTTTCCATCACTGAATTAAATCCGGATGTAATGGGAATTTGTCTCTCAAGCAAAAGGTCGGTAGTATTGGTTTGGTATATCTCAAAACTTCCTGCTACGCGGTTTTGTAATATCCCGAAATCCAAACCTAAGTTTGCCGTGGCGGATGATTCCCAACGCAGGTCGGGATTAGAAATTGTTCCGGGTGCATAACCGTAACCTGCAGCGCCGCCAAATGTATAAACAGTCCTGGATAACGACCCTCTTGTCTGATAGGGATCAATACCGGTGTTGCCCGTCACACCATAACTCACCCTGAAACGCAGATCGGAGAAGATATTCTGAGATGCCATAAATCCTTCGCTGCTGATGCGCCACATAAATGCAGCAGAGGGGAAGAAACCCCACTTGTTTCCTTCAGCAAGCCTCGATGAACCGTCAGCACGACCAGTAACAGTAAGGTTGTATTTCCCCATGAGTTCGTAATTCACACGTCCCATGAAGGACATAATTCCCCATTCAGAAAGGTCGCTCCCAAAAGACAGTACCGTTTGCGCTGTCCCGATATTATGAAACAGCTGGGTTTCATAAGGTATATTCTCTGCATAGATGTTGGTAGTCTCAGTGTTTGACTTCTGTACACTGAACAGACCTGTGAAATTCAGGTTATGATTATCCGTAACCACATTATAAGTCAGGATATTTTCAAAAGTGTAGTTATAGGTTCTCTCGTGCTGTTTTTGTACCCTGGGAAGACCTCCCTGCCTGGCTATTGAATTTGTCCCCTGAAATAATCCTCTTCTGTATTCCCGGAAATCGGGACCAAAATTCATCCGGTATGTTAGATTTTTAATTAAATCAATTTCAGCAAAAATATTACTAAACACCCTGAGGGTTGTCCGCTCATCAACCATGTTTCCTTTATCAAAATCTGCCAGTGCGTTCCATAACAGTGGATCTGCTCCGGGCCGGTATACCATATTGCCATCACTATCATAGGGTTCGGCCAGTGGAGAGAGCGCGAGGGCAGTTCCGTATGGATTTGAACTCCAGTTCTGTATTGCATCGGATACCTGGGTAGAGGTACCCACCCTGATCCTGTCAAACACCTTTTGGTCTAAATTTACCCTGAATGTGTACCGGGTAAAATCCTGGATGTTTACTACTCCCTCTTCATTAAAGTAGTTTGCAGAAATAGCAAATCCTGTATTTGCACTCCCACCGCGGATACTTAGCTGGTGGTTCTGCTGGTATCCGTTATCAAGCACGAGACTCAACCAGTCGGTGGAAACTCCTGCGTTATATGCAGCCAGTTCTTCGGGTTGAAATGCACGGCCACCAATTAACTTCATCCTGTAATATTCCTCCCCGTTCATCATATCCGGAAGAGCAAGCACGGTGGTAATCCCATACTGTCCCGTGTAGGAAACGGTAGTCGGGAAGTCTCCCCCACGGTTGGTGGTTATAAGGATTACTCCGTTAGCACCCCTGGATCCATAGATGGCAGTTGCAGAAGCATCTTTTAATATTTCGACGGATTTAATATCCCGTGGGTTGATGTCAACGATATTCCCCTCATAAGGAATGCCATCGACAACATAAAGGGGTTCGTTTGTGGCTGTCAGAGACCTCCGCCCCCGGATCCGGATGGTCACTCCTTCGCCGGGCTGGTTCCCGGCAGCCAAAGCGACCACACCCGTGGCCCTTCCCTGTAATGCGGAACCTGCATCAATTACAGGCAATTCCATAATATCTTCTGAAGAAACAGAAGAGATGGCGCCTGTAATACTACTTCTTCGCTGTGTGCCGTAACCTATCACAACAATGTCGCCCAAACCCAGGATAGAAGGCACTAATAAAACGTTGATTGTCGTACGACCTTCAGCACTAACCGTTTGGGTATTGTAACCGACAAATGAAAAAACCAACCTCACATTCGGTGAAGGCACCGTGATCGAATAGCTGCCGTCCGCACCAGTAAGGGTTCCGACGGTGGTACCTTCAAGAACGACATAGGCACCTGCCAGAGCTTCATTATTGGTTTCGTCGGTAACCACTCCTGTAATGGTTGTTTCCTGTGCAGACGCTTGTAAATAGAGAAAACAACCAATTACACAAAGAAATAAGATTAACAAGTTTTTTTTCATAAATTTTAGATTTAGTAGGTTAATAAATCAGGTAGAATTTTAATTTAACTTAGTTTAATATAATCCGTTCCATAAGGATGCCTCTGAGGCCTGCTGAGCATGGCATTTGCTTCCTCATCATTGATGAACTGTTCCTTTACCGGATCCCAATTGAGTTTCCTGGGTAATTTCATCGCAATATGGCTGATCAGGCAAACGCTGCAGGCACGATGTCCCATTTCTGCAGGTGAAATGGGTTCCTTCCTGCTCTGTATACAATCTAACCAGTTCCCATGCTGCTCCTCACTCTCATACAAATGGATTTCGTTGTCTTTTATTCCTGACATCAGAATTTCCGGATCACTTGCATTCAATGCCTGCTCACTTCTTTCCTGTGAGACAGGATCACTTGGCGTTGCCACATATCTGCCTCGGGATACCCAGATCCATCCATCCGTTCCTTCGTACCTGATGCCATTTGGAAAACCTCCACTGATATACATGGTAATGCCCTTATCATATTCAGCTTTTACCATGAAATCGCCGTGCACGTCCCAAAGGCCGGATTTCGGGAATTCAGCAATAGCTTCTATGGAAAGAGGACCGGTATATTCCGTATCCATTCCCCATGCTGCTGAATCGATATGGTGCTGACCCCAGCCGGTTATCATACCTGCTCCGAATTGTTCGCGTCGTAACCACCCCGGCCGCCCATATCCTTCCTGGGGATGAACACCTATCTCTGTATAATATACATAAGGAGTTTCACCAAGCCACATATCATAATTGAGGTTCTCAGGAACAGGCATTTCATCCGCCTCCGGCCCTGAAGGATCCCCTGGTAACCCTATTTTCACAGTATGTAACTTCCCGATCCTGCCGTTTCTTACAAATTCGGCAGCGACCCGGAATTGTTCTGATGAACGTTGCTGTGTACCCATCTGAAGAATCACCCCGGTTTTCTTAATGATATCACTCACTATCCTGCCTTCTGCAACGGTAAGGGAGGTAGGCTTCTGCAGGTAAATGTCCTTACCTGCAAGAGCCATCGATATCAGGATTGAGAAGCATCTCTTTATAATCATCATACATCTTTACATCAATGGTTATTCCCTTCCCGGCATAATATTCTTCTACCAATATCTTCCCGTCCTTCATCCGGTTGCTGTCAACATCGCTCACAGCAATCACCCGTGCAATATCATATTGCATCGTCCCCGGAAGATCATGACCCCGGGCAATCCTGCCACATCCTATCTGTCCTATATTAATTTTATTGCTGGGTGCCTTTTTACCAAAGACTGTCGATGGAACAATTGATGGAATAAGAAACGCTGCAGCTGTGGTTGCTACATTATTCTTGATAAAATTTCTTCGTTTCATTGAATCACTGTTGTTATATTGTTATGGATTTGCCTTGTCTTGAATAAAATTTATACTCAAATTATATTTATCTATTATACCAAGAATCCATATTAAAGCCCGGCGAATACATGCAATAAAAAAGAAGAACCTTCTTGTGAACCTGGATCGTTGCCATATCCGGTCTGCCAGCGAATCAATTATCCAAATTCTTCCCTATTATGTAAGATAAGAACTTAATCAAGATAAAAAAGTAATTATCAAATTTAAAAAAAAAATATAATCTTGCAATCGATTGCATTCTTTTTAACTTTTTATTTTCCGACAGTTCAATTACAGTAGAATTTGAAGGTTTAAGTTCCTGGTTTAGCCGATACAATATCCGCTGGCTACAAGGGTGATATACAATCAGGTTGGGGGTAATGTAAAAGGTGATAATTCCTTTTTATTCAGGAATCGGATACCGCTTAAAGGATTTATTCCTGTCAAACAGGTATCGGTAAGTTATATATTCCTTGGCTGTAACACTACCGACAGACAAAAAGATTTTCTTCATTTTCGGATTGAAATCCCCCACCCAGGAAAATTCCAGTTCTTTATAATGTGGTTTACGCTCAAATACCTTTGCAAGATTCATAATAAAAACAGATTCAATGCCCAATCCCTGGTATTTCGGAATAACTCCCATTAATACTCCCCTTGCCCGGGTTATGGTCTTTTTTTTAATCAGGTAAAGAAATTTCAATTTATGAAAGAGATTAAGTCTTCCATTGAAATATTTAAGTACCTGATTAACATCGGGATACATGAGATATATTGAAATTGGAATATCCTTATGATAAGCCAGCCATATAAATTCTTCTTCGATTACCGGTTTTACTTTTTTCAGGGTTTTTATGACATATTCAGATTTAAGAGGTTTGAAATTTTCGGCGAAAGATGCCCACGCAGTATTATAAACCTCCACAAAATCGGGTATCTGCTTATGCAGATTTTTCCATGACATATGTTCAAACCTGTATTCTGGTTTTTTTGTCACCCATTCTGCAATTTTTATGAATCTGTCCGGAAGTTTTTTAGTGATATCAAGGTGAAATCCTTCCTGTTTAAAATATGTCTTAAACCCATATAATTCAAACAGTTCCCGGTAATATCTGTGATTATATGCAACTTCATAGGAAGGATGTGTGAATCCATCCACCAGCAATCCCCAGTACCTGTCTCTTTCACCGAAATTTATTGGTCCATCCATGGCTTCCATTCCTTTTCCTTTTAACCACTCTTCTGCAGTATTAAATAACAGGAATGCTGCTTTTTGGTTATTGATGCATTCAAAAAATCCTATTCCTCCTGTAGGCTGGTCATGGCTAGAAGCAGTATTATAATCAATGAACGCAGCAATTCTTCCAGCCAGATGTCCATGGTCATCCTTTAAAATCCAGCGGTCTGCTTCGCCATTGTTAAAATTTGAATTTTTCTCCGGGTCAAAGATAGCTTCAATATCCTTATCCAGCGGGCATACCCAGGTATCATCATGCTTATACAGGATTTTCGGTACATCGAGAAATTCCTGCCTGGTTTTTTTGTCGTTGACAATGATGAGATTCATTCTTAGTAGTAGATATCTTACTACAATAGAGATATATATCTCGCCCGTTGGTTAATTGAAATGTGATCCTTACAGTGGTCAAAGATCATGATATCCGGCGTTCTCCCTAAGAAATTCTGAATTTTTAGTACCCTAATTTTTTTTCAAGCTTTATTTTCCCCTTTAGGGGTTACCTTTTAATTATACCCTACTCTTTCCCATAAATATCTTCCAGTAAAGACCTATATTTCTCTGCAATAAATTTCCGTCTTAATTTAAGTGTTGGTGACAGCTCACCTGTCACTGCTGACCATTCATCCGGGATAAGCCTGAATTTCAATATTCTTTCCGTACTGGAAAGTGCCCGGTTAATTTTATTTACTTCGTTTTTAAATATTTTTTGTACTTCCGGTAATTGAATTAATTCTGATTTATCCCCACAGGTTATATTTTCTGACTGGCACCATTGTTCCAGGTATGAGTAGTTAGGAGATATCAGTGCACTGGCATATTTTTGATGCTCCCCGATCACCATCATCTGATCAATAAATACCGATTCTTTAAAGATATTTTCCACTACCTGTGGAGCAACATATCTGCCGGAAGAGAGTTTGAAAATTTCTTTTTTCCTGTCTGTAACAGACAGGAAAATATCATCTACCCAGCATCCTATATCACCGGTATGAAACCAGCCCTCATCATCCAATACAGATTTTGTCATTTCATCATTTTTATAGTATCCAAGCATTACATTATGACCCTTGCACAGAATTTCACCATCTTCGGCAATTTTAACCTCCACCCCATCAATCAGAGCCCCGACTGTTCCGAGCTTGAGAAAAGGTTTGGTCAACCGGTTGATGGTAATAATCGGCGAAGTCTCAGTAAGTCCATACATATTCAATATTTTTATTCCGGCAGCCCAGAAAATTTTCTCGATCCCGGGTTGGAGGCTTGCTCCTCCGCAACCTACCAAACTGATTTTACCTCCCAGGGCTTCCCTCCATTTACTAAAAATAAGCTTATCGGCTATCTTTAATTTTCTTTTATAGAACCACCCGCTTTCGTCATTTGTTTTATATTTGAACCCCATTTTTACGGCCCAGAAGAAGATCGATTTCTTGATTCCTTTTATTTTTTTGCCCTTTGCCAGGACGGTATCAATGATTTTTTCAAGTATACGGGGTACTGCATCAAAACCATCCGCCTCGATTTCCCGCATATCAGTTGCTATTGTCCCCATGTTTTCCGCATAATATATGCCGGTACCACTGAATTGTGCCAGGTAATTGCCCAACCGTCCGCCGACATGACACAGGGGTAAAATACTCAGATATTTCATCTCCGGGGTAAGCTGGAAAACTTCAGCTCCTGCCAGAAAATTTCGAACAAGATTCCTGTGTGAAAGCATGACACCTTTAGGAATACCCGTTGTGCCCGATGTATAGATTAAAACGGCCAGATCATCAGAACCAATATCATTTTTAATTCTTTCAACTTCGCTCTTATATTTATCAGCACTTTTTTCTCCAATTTCAACAATCTCTCTCCATGATTTAACCTCCTGAACCTCATCAATGCTATATACTGATTCTATTCCTTTATGCTGTTCTGTTGCAGGTTTAACTTTGTTATATATTTGACTATCAGAAACAATAATGATTTTCGCCTCAGAATGTTCCAGAATGTATGAATAATCTCTGGTGCTTAATGAGGTAAAGACAGGGATATGGACCACTCCAATCATTGTCATTCCCATTTCCAGAAAATTCCATTCCGGGCAATTATTCAGAACCGTGATAATTTTATCACCTCTTTTTAATCCGAGACTTAGCAGCCCATAACTTATTAAATATGAATATTTTATATAATCTTCAGTGCTGAATTGGATCCACTTCGCGTCCCGTTTGGCGGCCAGCGTATCACATTTTTCCGGAAATTTTTCCCGGTATCTGTCCAGTAGGTCAAATGTTCTTTTTATTTCCACTGAAGTATAGTTTGGTTATCAGTTTATATATAAAGTCCAGCCAGTTTAAACGAAGATATGAATAATATATCACTTTAGGAAGATTGGAATATTGAGTCTATTCAGTAAAGTCATTTGTTGCCACAAAGGCACCATGTCACCAAGAATCACAAAATCTAATTTATTGAAATATAATTCTTTGTGGCATTTCCACATTTTTATACTTTTTGGAGCAGGTCCAACATTTCATTACTTCACTATTTCAATCCCGATATATCGGGATAGTTCAACTGTGGCATTTCATTTCTTAAAATCATGAAATGCCAGTCTCACAAATGTTCCAGTTTCCCAATAGAAATAGTAGTTATTATCCTTATTTTTATGTTTTAATTTTCCATGGGTGGCTATTTTTTTATGGATATATTATTCAATATTTTGAAAAACCGGTTCAGGATTGATGCCGAATCCTGTGAGATGCTGTATGGTTATGCGAATCAGAACTGGCTTGTTACTGAAAAGAATTCAGGGAATAAATTTGTACTCAAAACCTATCAGGAGCAAGAAATTATTCCAATCATAGAAGCAGAAACAAGAGTCCTGGTAAAGCTTACCGAATGGAATCCTGAGGCAATCCCACGGCCAATTCCAGCTGCTGACGGTAAATTCCTGATAACTTTTCAATCAGAAAACAATGAAATTCTGTATGCCCGTGTTTTGCGTTATGTTGAAGGTAATTTTTTTGCTGAGGTTAACAAAACTCCCGGACTGCTGGCTTCCCTGGGTACCTTCCTGGCTGAGTTAGATCTCCACCTTCTGGATTATCGTGATCCAATACTTGAAGCAAGACAGTATCGTTGGGATCCTCAACATTTACTGCTGAACCAGAAACTGGTTGAATTTATCCCTGATTTATCCAGAAGAAAATTTGTTACTTATTTTTTCCTCCAATTCAAAGATCTTGTGCTTCCCGTACTACCGGAACTCAGAAAATCGGTTATCCATAATGATGCCAATGACTGGAATATTCTTGTAAAGAATAACAGGATAACAGGTATTATTGATTTCGGGGACACCGCTTATACACCCCTGATAAATGAGTTAGCCATTGGGATCACCTATGCAGTTATGGACATGGAAGATACTGTAAAATCGGCCTGTTCTATTATTTCTGCTTATCACCAGGTACTTCCATTGAAAGAAACTGAACTTGAAATTCTTTACTATTTAATTGCAGCCAGGTTATGTATCAGTGTATGTAACTCCGCATATTCAAAAAATCAGGATCCTGAGAACCAGTATCTTACAATCAGTGAAAAATCTGCCTGGGCATTACTTGAAAAATGGTTTACCATCAATCCGTTACATGCTGCAGACCAGTTTGTCCAGGCTGCCGGATACCAATCCGGGTTGAATACGGATGTTGACCGGGATTTACAGAACAGGTTGAAATATTTCAGCAAAGCACTTTCTGTGAGCTATGTCAGGCCGATAAAAATGGTCGGGGCAGCTTTTCAGTATATGTATGATGCAGCGGGAAAAACATATCTCGATGCCTATAATAATATTCCACATGTGGGCCATTCTCATCCGCGGGTAGTGGAATCTGGAAGGAGGCAGATGGCTTTGCTGAACACAAACACACGTTATCTGTATGACCAGTTTTATATTTATGCGGAACGTTTACTATCATATTTCCCGCCATCACTAAATAAAGTCTTTCTTGTTAATTCAGGTAGTGAAGCCAGTGATCTTGCCATAAGGCTGGCCAGGACATATACGGGGTACCAGAATATCATGGTGATGGAATATGGTTACCATGGACATACACAAACAGGTATTGAGATCAGCTCTCATAAATTTAACAGTAAGGGTGGCCCGGGACAGGCAGGATATATTCTGAAGGCTCCCATCCCCGATACGTTCAGGGGTAAATACCGTCATGATAATCCGGAATCCTCCAGGCTCTATGCCAGGGAGGCTCTTAGTATCATGAAAGAAGTTGACAGACCACTCGCAGCATTTATCAGTGAACCAATAGTCGGATCGGCAGGACAAATACCTTTACCGTTGGGATATTTAAAAGAGTTATATAATGGTACCAGGGAAAAAGGAGGCGTCTGTATTTCAGATGAGGTCCAGACAGGTTTTGGCAGAACAGGAGATCATTTCTGGGGATTTCAGAGATATGATGTTATACCTGATATAGTTATCCTTGGCAAACCGATGGGAAATGGCCATCCGATCGGAGCTGTCATTACAACGGACGAAATCACAAAATCATTCGAAACCGGGATGGAATTTTTCAGTTCATTCGGGGGAAATCCGGTATCCTGTGCCATTGGTCTTGCTGTGCTGGATGTTCTTGAGCAGGAAAGTCTGCAGAACCACGTACAAAAGACAGGTGAATACTGGAAAGAACAACTCATGCAATTGAAACACCGGTACCACGTGATAGGGGATATCAGGGGATCAGGATTCTTCCTGGGGATAGAGTTTGTAAATGATCCGGACACCCTTGCACCGGCAACAGAATTCGCAGGCTTCGCAAAAAATGAATTACGAAATATGGGGATACTGGTCAACACCGATGGACCATTCGATAATGTTTTCAAGATTAAACCACCGATGTGTTTTGACAGAAAAGATGTGGATCTTTTTATGAATAAACTGGAAGAAATAATTAATAAGAAATATAAAATTCGAAATCCGAAATTCTAAAACCAAAATAAATCCGAAAAGTTGAAAAACGAAAAATGAAATCCGGGCTCACCAGGAATAAGCAGTCGTGAATCGTGAGTCGTGAATCGTGAGTTTTGAGTTAGGACTTGGGAACCGATAATCATAACACACACTGCACTCCCCCCTCTCCCTCGCCCCTTTAGGGGCGAAATTTCAATTACCATACTCAATAGATATAAACCGAGGAAAGCAGCATCCCAAACCTATATGAAACCAAACCCCATAAACACAAACCGAGAACCGGCAATCACTTTCCCATCACCCTGAGCCCTAAACTCCCTTAACCTTAGCTTAAGCCTTCTTACCCATATCCTCCAGCAGATTACCAAACAGCATAATATATTGAAAGTTCTCGTATACGGTATCGTAATCCGTGACCTTCCTGAAAATGGCAGGTTCAAACAGGTTCTTCCGGAGATTTACGGCAATGAACATTTTTGAACCGCTGAATGACAGGGAGAGCATACTTTTTGTTCTGGCTTTAAAATCAACGATCCATTGCCGCAATCCGGGTGAAAGTAGTTTCTTTATGTTTTCTTCATCTTCACTGTATACTGCAAATTCTTTATCAAATTCCGGATCATTCATTTCAATCCTCCGCCCCATGATTGTGTCCTGTAAAAACTTCATGATGACATCAAACCTGTAATTTCTTCCAATATTTGGATATACCGTGGCCTGCGTAATAAACTGTTTTTGAAAATCAGCCACAAAAAATACTCCCCTGAAAATCCGGAATGTGCCGGATTTCATTTTCTGGTCAGGCATTGTCCTTCCATAAACCTGGAGCCAGGAAAACCGGTAACTGATATCGCTCAACTTACCCGTCACCAGGTCTCTTCCCTTATAACTGGCGATGTCCATATTATATAGCCTGCTGGCCTTAAATTCATTAAATTCCACCTTATCATCCCGGAAATAGGCGAGATCTTTGCTGACCCTGCCAACCAGTTTCCCGATGATATTCTTTTTATACATTTTCCTGAATGATCTCGAAAAACCTGCACTCGCTAAAACAAAAATGAAACCAAGGATAACCAGGCTGCCCATGATCCAGAAAACGTTTATCAGATCAGGGCCGGGCATGGATGAGGGATCCTCAGTCCTGAACCAGAATACATAAACCAGTATGACTATCAAAATGATTAACTCAAATATCAGGAGTGTCCGGATCCTTGTAGCTGCATTCAGTCTTTTTATTTCAATCTCCTTTAACTCAGACATAAGCTGAGTCTCATAGAAATGTTTGAATTCGGCTTCGGTCTTCATAAGTTACAGGATTAAATGATACTCACCTTTTTATTAATACGAAAGTTAATAAAATTAATCCTTGATGTTTTTATTGGATTCCTCTCATTAACTCCCCGGATATGTTGATATTAATAAATTGTATTAAATTTATTTGAGATAATGTATGTACATGAAACCTCTCAGAATCAGTATCAAAAACATTTTGTTTTTATTACTAGTATGGATTATTGCCATTATTATTGTTAATCCGCTTGGTGAATTCCCATTAAATGATGACTGGGCTTATTCCAAAAATCTCTATCATTTATGCGAGGAGGGAAAACTGATATTATCCGACTGGCCTGCGCAAACATTAATTGCACAAACACTGATCGGCACACTTGTTTGCAAACTTTTCGGTTTTTCTTTTGGGGTGTTAAGGATTCTTACATTAGTATTCAGTGCCGCCTCAGTATATCTGTTTTACCAGATCATCAAAATGATAACACCTGATAATAAGATTGCCCTTTTCGTCAGCTTTCTTTTCATGTTTAATCCGATATATTTCAGCCTTTCCTTTACATTTATGACGGAGATTTATTACTTTTTCTTTTTCCTTTTATCCCTGTTCTTCTTTTTCAGGAACCTTGAATCCGACAGGATCATATATATTGGGCTGGGTACTTTGTTTTCGGTTGTTGCCACTCTTACCCGGCAAACCGGAATTATTATTCCTTTCTCATTCGGCTTAATCTGGTTTTATAAAAATCCCAAAAGCGTAAAAAATATTCTGATTTCAATTTTCCCCTTTATCATAACTATTGGATCGTATTACTTCTATAGCTATTACCTTAAAATAACTGACAAAATACCTTATAACTATGGCCAGCCTGATAGTCTGATACACTCATTATTATACCCTGACTTAAACCAATTTATCAGTCATTTAGGTTATATTTTGTTCTATGCCGGTTTTTTTCTTTTACCCTTAACGATTTGTTACCTTCCAGCCATATCTTTTCCGGATTCAAAGAAGAAATTAATAATATTCATAATATTCGAAGTTGTTATAATATCAGGTTTTCAAAAAGTCTGGACAACAATTCCTTGGGGAAATATTTTATTTAACCTCGGACTTGGTCCCAAATTATTAAAAGATACCTATTGGGGCGATAATATCAACCCGGCTCTGCCGGATTGGTTCTGGTATGGATTGGAGATTCTTATCATTATTGAAATAAGTCTGATCCTGATGAAGCTAGTTGGTCAGATAAACTCTTTAAAATTAAACTCAGGCAAAAATAATTCCAGCCCTGTAAAACTAATGAAAAGCATATTCCTGATAATTTTAACTGGTTACCTGATATATCTTTTATTAAATAAAAATTTTATTGACCGTTACTCTTTACCTGTTACCATATGTTTATTAATACTTTTCATTCCTGAAAAAATTTCCTTTCCTGTCAGAAGATTTGTAGTTCCTATTTCTCTCCTGCTCATTTTCTCCTTCTTCAGTATATTTTCTACTCATGATTATCTTTCCTGGAACCGTGCAAGATGGAAAGCGGTTGATTATCTGCTCAATGAAAAAAATATTAGCCCTTATAAAATTGATGGTGGTTTTGAAGTCAATGCCTGGTATGAAGCAGGACCATTCAATCCGCACCAGAAAAATGGGATCAGCTGGTGGTTCGTTACGGAAGATGAATATGTACTTTCGTTCGGACCTGTATCAGGTTATAATTTCTTAAAATCTTTTCATTATCAGCGTTATTTGTCATTCGGCAAGGATTCTGTTCGTATTATTCATCATCCGCTGGAAGGTGCAAGGCCCTATTCTATTTATCCGGTAGTATGTGATTGTGAATTATTATCTGACAATCCCTTCTACTTGCTTTCAGCTAAAGACAGCGTAGAATTTAAAGGTGGACTGCAAAGATCATCAGAGCATGTACATTCAGGAGAATATTCCTTAATGTTATCTTCGGATAATCCTTTCGGTTTTGAATGCAGATTCAAGGAAGTTAAACCCGGAGAAAGATTTATTGCATCAGTCTGGCGGTATGGTGAAGGAAATAGTTCGGCTCTGGTAATCAATTCTGTAATTGGCGGGAAATATTCTGAATTAAGTGAAAATGTTATTGAAAAAGACTCTTTAGGATGGGATCTTCTGCAGCTTGAAATAACAATTCCGGAAGATATTCAGTTTAATATGATTGGTGCTTTTGTCTGGAATATAAATGGTACGGATGCCTGGTTTGATGATTTTACTGTTACCCGGTTACCTGCAAAGTAAAAATTACATTATACCATTGAAAAAAGCCTGACTGAATTCAAGTTAATGCTGTTTCATGTCTGATAATTAGTCTTTTACGAATAATTATTTTGTTAATATCCTTAAATGTATTATATTGTCAAAACATCTACCGATTAATTTATTTAAAATATAACTCACGCTAAGTTTTTCATCTCACTTATTTTTCACTGATTTTATTTATTTTTCAATGAAGAGGATAATTTTCAAATATTGTTTTCTTCTTTATTTATTAATAATCCCCGAAATACTTTACAGCCAGACAAGAATCACTGTTACCAAACCACGTCTTGAGGCTACCGATGAAAGCCTGGTCATTGAATATGATATTCTCAATACAGGTCCTTCCGACATTTTTGTTGTCTGGATCGAAGTGACCGATGCTGCAGGGAATAAGATCAATGCAGTCTCCCTGACCGGTGATGTGGGTCAGGAGATAAAAGGAGGGAATAATAAAATAATTATCTGGAACCTGGGAAATGATAAGATATTAATAGATGAGGACATATTTGTTGAGGTTAAGGCTGAAAAGATTCCGGAAAAGGAAAAAACGGCTGAAACCGAAACACCTGAAGAAACAAAGACTGTAAAGAAAGAAGAAAGCAGTGTGGAAAGAAAAACAATTTCAAAGAGTAACATGGTTTTATCTTCTGTTGTCCTCCCCGGATGGGGTCAAACTAAAGCATCGAAAGGCAAACCTTACTGGCTGCTCGGTGTTGCCGGATATGGATGCCTGGCAGGATCCATAACGTTAAACAGGATGGCTTCCTCTGCGTATCAGGATTATAAGGAATCACCTGATCCGGATGAGTTCAATGCCTTTTATGATAAAGCCATACAAAGGGATAAGATATCCAAATACATGGCTTATTCCGGAATAGGGATCTGGGTTGCAGACCTGGTATGGGTACTTGCAACACCAACCTCATCACAGAAATCAACTGCCTCCCGTGAGGACAGAAAATTAAAAATCATACCCGGATTTGATCCCGGTTCAAACAGTACAACAGTCTCATTAACCTATAAATTTTAAGCAAGATTAGTGTTAAATCATAATTATAATTCACATCAGCATAACTAAAAAATTTTTTAACCACAAAGGAATACAAAGGGTTTCACAAAGATACACCAGGGTATTAAATGCCTTTGTGCTACTTTGTGTTATCCTTTGTATTCCTTTGTGGTTAAAAACAAAAAATATAAATGATTGATTATTAAAATATTATTGAATATGAAAACACGAATATGTTTCATATTGATAGCATTATTTCTGTTTGGTTTAAATGGACTTTCGCAGGTTTACACCAGTGAGAAATCATCCATTCATATTAAAACGACAAAAGATGTTACCACTGCAGATGAAACACCACCGGTTATTACAATCATGTCACCTGTTTTTCAAACCGGGGAACCTGTTATATCCTATGAAGAAAATATCACTTTTATTGGCAAGGTTACCGATGAAAGTGAGATTAAAACACTTTTCGTGAATGGTATATCAACGACGCTTGCAGAAGATAATGTATTCATCTCGAAAATATCCCTGAGCCAAGGAAGCAATGAAATATCGGTCGTTGCGATCGATCAGAGTGATAATATCACCGAGAGTAAACTGAATATCAGGTACGCTCCTGCGATCGTCTTCAGAACACTGAATGGCAAAGGGAGTTATTATGCTTTATTAATTGGGATAGATGAATATGCTGATCCTGTCATCTCTGATCTTGAGTTTCCAATCAGTGATGCTGCAAGGCTTCGGGAAGTCCTTCTTTCAAAATACACCTTCCAGGAAGACCAGGTTATTTTCCTGAAAAATCCAAAAAATGAGGATATCATCATAACCTTGGATCAACTGGCACACAGAATAACTCCGGATGATAATCTCCTGATTTATTATGCCGGCCATGGCTGGTGGGACGAAAATGCCAATGTAGGATACTGGTTGCCCTCTGATGCCAGGCAGGCTAACAAAGTTGCCTGGTTCCGCAACAGTACTCTGTGTGATTATTTAAAAGAGATCCGTTCCAAACATACTTTATTAATTGCCGATGCCTGTTTCGGAGGCTCCATATTCAGAACCAGGGAGGCTTTCCCGGATGCGACTAAGGCAGTAAATATGCTTTATGAACTTCCAAGCCGGAAGGCGATGACCAGCGGGACATTAACCGAAGTTCCCGACAGGAGCGCGTTTGCCAAATATCTCATTGAGAGATTAAATAATAACCCTGAGAAATATTTAACCTCGGAACAACTGTTCAGTAGCTTCAAAATGGCCGTGATCAATAACAGTGATGCTGTACCCCAGTACGGGGAAATATATAATGTGGGTGATGAGGGAGGGGATTTTGTTTTTATAAGGAAATAAATTTATTGTTTCTTTCACTCCCTCTCCTTAATCCTCTCCCCTTAAGAGGGAGAGGACTTATTCCCCTTCCCGCTTCAGGGGAAGGGGACAGGGGATGGGGTGAAGTCAATGAATGTCCCGGCTGTTCTGATAGCTATCAAGACAGCCGGGATAATAAAACCGACCCAAATACTTAGAAGCAATTATAAAAATGACCTGCAGGAAGATAATTTGTTACTATAGTTTGTTTACATGCAGTTCTTTAATTTGCTCACTGATCATTATGTTCTCCTGTGAAAAACTTGAACTCAACAGGATTACAAAAGTCCAGACCGGATCCACCAGCAATATTACCCGGACTTCATGCAATATCCAGGGATCTGTTATTGAAATCGGAGAAACTGGGATAGCCGGGCATGGCCATTGCTGGTCCATCACATCCGAACCCACAATAAACGACAGTAAAACCCAGCTGGGTACTATATCCTCACCCGGCACTTTCAATAGTAACCTGGCAGGTTTAACTTCAAATACTACCTATTATGTAAGAGCTTATGCGATTGATCAGGATGGACCAATTTACGGTAATGAGGTCAGTTTCACCACTCTATCCACTTCTGTTCCTACACTCACTACTTCCTCCATTATGCGAAAAACTGCCAACTCTGCCACCTGTGGAGGAAATATATCCGATGACGGAGGTGTGGCAGTTACTGCCAGGGGTGTTTGCTGGAGTACCAGCCAAAATCCGACAGTTGATGTTAATCATACAATTGACACCAGCAGCACAGGTAGTTTTATAAGCATGATTTCAGGATTAAATGGTAACACAACCTATTATGTAAGAGCATATGCAACCAACAGTGTTGGCACAGGTTATGGCAACCAGGTAAATGTTAAAACAGAAACCGGAGTTGACGATATTGATGGTAATACTTATAATATTGTCAATGTTGGTTCTCAAAAATGGATGCAGGAAAACCTGAAAACTACAAAATATAATGATGGTACAACTATAACCCTGGAAACAGATCTTTATGCCTGGAAAGATCTTACCTCACCGGCTTATTGCTGGTATAATAATAATGCATCATTGAACAAAGATGATTTTGGCGCTCTGTACAACTGGTATACTGTAAATACACATAAACTTTGCCCGATCGGCTGGCATGTGCCCTCGGATGCTGAATGGGCAGTATTGTCGGACTATCTTGGAGGAGCAAGTATTGCCGGCGGTAAGATGAAAGAAACCGACACCACTCACTGGAACAGCCCGAACACCGGAGCAACCAACGAAAGTGGTTTAACCGTGCTTCCTGTCGGTTCCCGTGATAGCAATGGTGATTTTGCCTATGAAGGCAACTATGGCTACTTCTGGTCTGCCACAGAAACAGATATTTATTATGCCCTGTTCCGGTGGCTGAGATATGATAATTCATATCTGGAAAGGGATTATACAAATAAAAACTGTGGTATGTCGGTTCGTTGCGTTGAGGGAGAAGAGCAACTTCCACCGGCAGCAATAACTTTGGCTGCAACAGGTATTGCCATCACAACAGCCACTTTGAATGGAACAGTCAATGCAAATGGGCAAAGTACGAACGTTATCTTTGAGTATGGCACTTCAACCAGCTATGGAAACACTGTTACAGCAAATGAGAGCCCTGTGACCGGCAGCACAAACACAAATGTCAGTGCAGCTATTACCGGACTCATAGCATATACTACTTATCATTTTCGGGTTAAAGCTATCAGTACCGCAGGTACAACATATGGATCGGATATGACATTTACAACTTCAACATCTGCTACAATTCCATCTTTAAATACTGCATCTGTTACCAATATCACAATTAGCTCAGCTACCAGCGGAGGTAACATAACCAGTGATGGCGGTGCAACGGTCACTGCCCGGGGTGTATGCTGGAGCACCAGTCAGAATCCCACTGTTGATGACAGCTATACTACTGATGGCAGCGGTACGGGAACCTTCACCAGTAACATTACCGGGTTAGTTGGTAACACCACATACTATGCCAGAGCTTATGCAACCAATAGTGCAGGAACTGCCTATGGCGATGAATTTATCATTTTAACTGCAACCGGTACAGTTACTGATATTGACGATAATATTTATTATACTGTTACAATTGGCACCCAGGTTTGGATGAAAGAAAATCTGAAAACCACCAAATATAACGATGGAACATCTATACCCCTGGTAACAAATTATACTGAATGGAGCAATCTGACCACAGAGGGCTATTGCTGGTACAACAACAACGCATCAACTTACAAACCCACCTTTGGTGCTTTATACAACTGGTATACGGTTCATACCGGCAAAATATGCCCCATGGGCTGGCATGTACCAAGCGATGCAGAATGGAAAGTATTGGAAATGTACCTTGGTATGAGTCAGGCTGATGCCGATAATTCAGATTATCGAGGTACTGATGAAGGGGGCAAACTGAAAGAAACAGGTACCATACACTGGAGTAGCCCCAATACCGGTGCTACAAACTCAAGCGGTTTCACTGCGTTGCCGGGCGGTTACCGCATCAACAATGGCAGTTTCAACTTCTTAGGTGACATCGCCTACTTTTGGTCCTCCACGGAGCACAGTAGTATCGGCGCATGGCACCGGCTACTGAACTACCCTAATTCAGATGTGAACCGTAACAGCAGCTATAAGGGAAACGGTTTTTCTATCCGTTGCATGGAAGGAGAAGAAGCAATAGTTCCCACCCTTACTACCACAACAGTAACATCCATTACAGCCACCACTGCCAGCTGCGGAGGTAACATAACCGATGATGGTGGTGCATCTGTTACTGCGCGTGGTATATGCTGGAGTACCAGTCAGAACCCAACTATTGCCGATAGCCATACCACGGATGACACCGGAACAGGAACTTTCGCGAGCAACCTCACCGG
>Ga0111176_1048_pt1 | contig 40594 bp, 27 predicted proteins | sample DeeMarSWOR324_28_FD_80229 | JGI IMG/M metagenome (GOLD analysis project Ga0111176, IMG submission 80229) | Bacteroides sp. SM23_62_1 | reverse complement strand
AATTTTCGGGCCTGTATTACCTGTTTTATCATATAATAACCTGGAGGAAGCCCTGGAAATCATTAATAATCTTTCCAGCCCGCTGGCTCTTTATATATTTGCCCGGTCACCAAATACCAGGAAGGAGATTATCCAAAAAACCCGGTCGGGAGCAATATGCATTAACGAAACAGTTGTATACTTTATCAACCCTTTTTTACCTTTCGGTGGAGTAGGAAGCAGTGGAATGGGAAGGTATCACGGCCGCTGGAGCTATGAAACATTCAGTTATAAAAGATCTTTTATGCATAAATCAAACCTGATCGATGTGACGGTCAGATATCCTCCTTATAAGAACAAAACGAAACTTTTAAGGTTACTGATACGATAAGCATAAAATAAATTATCCTTTCATACAAATAAAATATCCTTATGTGTCCGGATTTTATATCATAACAGCCAAGAATTCCGGATCGACAATATAGCTAAGGCAATATTTAAATAATATTGGATTACATTTTCAAAAGTTATCTGTTTATTTATAGCATTAAGAATTTTATTATTATCTTTTTCCATCATGAGTGAAAAAGGCCGGGTTATAAAATCCACTGGAAATCTTTACACCGTCTATACAACGAGTATGGAAAAGGTTGAATGCAGCCTGGCCGGCCGTTATCGGCTGGAAGACCTGAAAAGTACAAATCCCGTAGTTGTCGGTGATATGGTTTTGTTCGAACGTCCCGGGGAGAAACAACATGGAAGGATAATTGATGTGCTCGAAAGAAAGAATTATATCATCAGGAAATCTTCAAATTTTTCCAAGACTTACCAGGTTGTTGCTTCAAATCTTGACCAGCTTATACTGATGGCAACAATTGCTTATCCACAGACTTTTCCTGAATTTATTGACCGTTATCTTGTAACAGCTGAAGCATACAATATCCCTGCCATCCTGCTGTTTAATAAAATCGATTTATATAACGAGGAACAACTTGAGAGCCTGGAGAAATTAATGAATATTTATTCCAAGATTGGTTATTCATGTTATGCTATTTCCGCTTTTGATAAAAGTCATTCCAACAAGTTGAAAACATTTTTCCCAAAGAAAATAACTCTTGTTGCAGGTAATTCAGGTGTGGGAAAGTCAACATTAATCAATGCTCTGTTCCCTGATCTTAAGCTCAAAACACAGGAAATTTCAGATTATCATCAGAAAGGCAAGCATACCACAACGTTTGTTGAAATGTTTCCCCTGCCCGGTCAGGGTTATGTTATCGATACTCCAGGTATTAAAGGATTCGGAATAATTGATATGGATAATGAACCGCTTTTTCATTATTTCCCTGAGTTTTTCAAGATTTCAAAATATTGTAAATACTATAATTGTATACACGTAAATGAACCAGATTGTGCTGTTATTGATGCCCTTGAGAAGGGAGATATCAGCTATTCAAGGTATAAAAGTTACCTGAGCCTGCTGGAAGAACAATCTAAGAAAGAAAAATACAGAAAATAATAGATCATTTATACCAAATGAAATTTTGTGTGTCTTTAAATTTAATATTTTAGCTGATAAATTGATATTGATCGGTCTGAAGCTGGATTTTTTCAATATAACACAATGATGAGCATCCGGTAGATGTATATCACATGAAAAAGACTTTTTTTATCATATTAGCCAGTGTTTTCGCATTTATTACTATAAATACCTTATTCTATATCAATACTTACAGGAGCCAGCTAACTTTTCAAACTGAATTATTATCACACCAGATCAGGATTTGCGGTAGTACAATTGAACAAAATGGATTGGGATTTGAGAATGAGGTTAATTATATTTTGTATTCTGAAGATATTACACAGCTTTTCAATGATCCGGATATTAAAGAAAATGGGTCTAAAAAACTCGAATTATTCTATGCAAAATATCAGCATCTTATTAATAATATCAATATACTTGATAATCACAAAAATGTATATAGCCTTATTCTTGACAGAAGGAATAATTTTATTTCTGATTTTTATGAATCCCAGCAACAGATACCGCTTAACGACAGAGACAGGTTGTACACGGAAAATGGTAAGTTCTATTTTGTCATTCCTGTATTCAAAGAAAATGCAGTACAGGCCAATATTATCATTGAAATAGATTTCATCAGGTATATTGGGATCGTTTTTGATCAGTATAAACTTGAAAATACTATATGGCAATGGGTAATAACTAAAGAGGGTGAAATTATTTCGACATTCGGAGATGACTTGATTATAAGCTCCCAGGAGCTTGAAATGGTTTCAATTGAAATTATGGAAGGGAATGAAGGATCCCTTGTTCATACGATCCAGATAGAAGGAGAGCCTGTGCAAACAGTATCTGTGTTTTACCCGATCCGGCTTATTCAAAAGGATTTTGGTATTCTATTTTCCATTAAAACAGATCTGTTCCTTCAATCCATTTATCATAAAACCATCATCATAACAATTGCCAGTATTCTTTTATTGATACTTATTCTGTTTATCAATTTCAGAATTATTCAGGTAAAATCTGCTGAGGCATATAAATATGAGATATCCGAACGAGCCCTGAGAAAATCCATTGACCATTTACCGGCTGGGTTGATTATTATAAATCAGGATCAGACTATCCGCATCATCAATACTGCTGCATTGGATTTACTTCTTCTCGATAAAGAAAAGGATTATACCGGAGAAAACATAAGTACTGTCTTCACTGAAGATCGTATCAAAGAGGCCGATCCAACATATTACATTGCATATGGTGAAGGTTCAAAGTTAACCATCACCAATGAAACTCATGAATCTGTTTTATTTAAACAGGAATTCAGTAGCAGTATAAACAATACCCAGGTCAGAATTCTTGTGATTTTCGATATAACTTCATTCGAAAAAACTAAAAAACTTGATTCTCTGGCACATTTTGCCAAATTAGATCTGATTGATAAGATGAACCAGGAGATTCAATTACCCCTGGTTGAATTAAGAAAAGATCTGGATTCTATCAGCAGGACCAAAATTTCTGCAGAACAAAAAGAACTTCTTATTACTACTGGCAGATCTATTGATCTTCTGGAAAATTTAATTAATGCTGTTATTGATTTTTCCAGGATTGAAGCTGGAGAAATAGCATTTGAGAAGATACCGTTCAGATTAAGAAATGAAGTTAATTTGGCCATTGATCCATTTAAGCCCCATGCCACTGAGAAAAATATCAGTATCATTACCAAGATTAGAAACGATGTGCCGGAAAAAATCATCGGTGATCCCTTTAGACTACGACAGGTTATTTCCCACCTTATAGAAATTGCTTTGGAGCATACTCCAGAAGGAAGAATACTATTGAGTGCAGAACTTATTGATCATATTCACGATACTTTAAGAATTAAATTTCAGGTTGAGGATACTGGGAAAGCCATATCATCTGACTTTCTGGATAATTATTTAAATAATAATGATATGAAGGTTCAGCTTGACGATCGTGATCCTGGTGAAGTCGGTCTGAAATTATCAATTGTAAAACAACAGATTGAATTGATGAAAGGTCATATCAAAATTGAAAGTCCTTCCTCCATTTCCACCCATCCTGATTTTCCGGGAACAAAATATACTTTTTCAATAGAAGTTATAATGGATTCTACCCATAAAAAGAAACTTGATTTTGAATCCATACATGATCTGAAGGAGATCCAATGCCTTATACTCAGTCAGATAAATGACCCGGAAGATACAACGCTGGATCCGCTTCAGAAGATTGGGATGAATATCAAACAAAGGATTTACAGGAATGATGATATTGAATCAATCGTTCATTATATAAAAGATCATATTTCAGCATTTCATTTACTGATCATTCTTGACAGGCCCAACTACGATGGATTTAAACTTGCACAATCGCTTTACGAGGAAAACCTTTCTGGCCAGTTTCTCCTGGTGCTAATCAGTTCCAACGACATTCCAGATAATATTCGACGTTCGAAACAATACCAGGTTGATTATTACCTTGTGCAACCCTATGAGAGCAGAATATTTTATGAAATTATTTGTGATCATTTCATCGGTATTCCTGAGGAATCACTTAAACATATACCCAGAGGAGTTAAGATTAAAGAGCATATTTCCATCCTGCTTGCAGAAGATAATCTCTTTAACAGGATTATGGGACAGGCTTTATTCAAAAGTCTTGGTTTTGAAATTGATCTTGCAAAGAATGGAAATGAGGTTATCGCAATGTTAAAGAAAAAGAAATATGATATCATTTTTCTGGATCTCCTAATGCCTGAAAAAGATGGTTTGGAGACTGTAGCTGAACTGAGGCAAAAAGGATTTGATATGCCAGTTGTTGCACTTACCGCTGTTGAAACAAATGATTCAAGACAAATGGCATATCAGGCAGGAATAAATGAATACCTGGTCAAACCTGTTACTTCAGAGATGCTTAAAAAAATACTATTGAAATTGTTTTCTGAATCGGCCTGATCATGTATTTGATTAATTTCTGTTTGTTATTCTCATCCAGACAGAATCGGTTTTCATTATTTGTTGCCCGGGATGTATCATATGATAGATATTACGGATTTCCTCAGGAAATCTTCATTTCTTCCCATATTAGATGTAAGAACTCCAGATGAGTATAACAGGGGGCGTATACCCGGTTCAATAAATCTGCCTCTTTTCAGCAACGAAGAAAGAAAGATTCTAGGCATCCTTTACAAACAAAAAGGACGAGATCCCGCAATTTTGAAAGGATTAGAATTTGCGGGAAAGAAATTAAAAGATTATGTTTCCAGGGCAAAGGATATTTCAAAAAATCATTCAACCCTTGTCCATTGCTGGAGAGGTGGTTTAAGAAGCGCGAGCATTGCCTGGTTGCTTGATACTGCAGGTATCAGGACATATGTCCTGAAAGGGGGTTATAAATCCTACAGGAATTATGTACTGAAATATTTCCAAACCTCGTTTAATTTTCTCGTTATTGGTGGAATGACGGGAAGCGGTAAAACTGAATTACTGCAGTGTCTCAAGGCTCAAAACATGCAGGTGGTGGACCTGGAAGCTTTCGCACATCACAAAGGATCTGCTTTTGGTGCACTCGGACAGGCTCCACAAACCACCAATGAACAGTTTGAGAATAATATTTTCAATCAGCTATATCAATATAATACAGCAGAAACGATCTGGATAGAAGATGAAAGTCAGAATATTGGATATAATTTGATCCCCAAACCATTATTCAATCAGATTCTTCACGCGAATATGATTTATCTGGACGTTCCGGTCGATAAAAGAATCCAGAGACTGGTCAGAGATTATTCCTCCTTCAACACAGATTTTCTTAAAGCCTGCATACAGAAAATCTCAAAACGTCTTGGTGGAACGCGTACGGATAACGCTCTTAAAGCGTTGGATAAAAGAAGATATCATGAAGTTGCCGAAAGCATGTTACAACATTATGATAAAACTTATGCTTTCAGCATGACAAAACGTGATTCTTCAAAGATTTTTAAAGTTGAAATCAATACTACGGATATGGCCCGAATTTCAGAATTGGTTTTAAAGTTATCCAAAGACCATATAAGCACATTTCATCCTGAGGTGAAGCGTTAAAACATTGATTTTAAAAAGTTTGATGTGGATGCAATTGAATGAAAGACCTGGCAACTCAATTTTTTTATTAATCCTGTTCCATAACAGATTAAAATTAATGCATTGGATTTTTAAATGATGTATGTTTTTGTATGTTAAATTTTTATATTAACCTGCGACACCAGCGCGGGTTAATATAAATCGGAATATCAATAATCTCATCCCGAATAGCACAACACATTAAAATTAATCTATTTTTGTAGTCTTGTAAACTATAAATTTGAAGCATTATGTCAGAAAAGAGGATTATTGAAACCATGGGATCCATTATTAAAGTTGAAAAGCTTAAAACACTGAACAGTAATATTATGGAAAACACCATGGTATTGGAAGAGGTGGAACCTTTCCCGGGATATCACGGAGCAAATCTCCCGTCAGGATATAATCCTTCGACGGTATATATCGCCACAAAGAAGAAATTGTCTACGGTAAAGGTTTTGCGTTTAACCCAGCAAATAAAAAAATACTTCAAAAATGAATTCGATGGAACACCAGCCAGTATATGTCTGAACAATGAAACATTTAATTGCATCCGGATCAGGAATATTGACAGTTATGATATCATCCCGGATTTGCAAAAACAATACCTTTATGAAGGAATCAAGTTTTTAAAGAAAAAGAATATCAGCGGGGAAGGAATTATCGATATATCAAAACATTTTGAATTACAGGAGATGGAAGAAGGTATTTTTAAAGATCTTGAAGATCCCTTGATGTATTATATTGTGATCCCCGAGCACCTGCACTGGCAGATGTTTTTTGAGATAACTGTTTCAATCAGAAGGAATATTGATAATCTTAGCTTTGATGGAGCCCTGGGAGTACTATACATGAAACAAATCACAGATGTTGTCCGATTATTTGCAAAAGATATGTCGATTGAAGACCTTCGGAAAATTCAGAGTCTGTACAAAGAAGAATTAAAAAAATATTAATATCTGATTAATATTTAACCAATATCTCCCGGTTTATCAGTCTTTACTAGCTTGTAAAGCTTATCGGATGAACGTACGGTTTTATCAACCGGAATACTGAAGTTTTCCCCCTTTACTGCTTTTTCAACCGGGCCATTATCTGTATGGATCTCTTTCACAACCATTTGAATCACTCCTGTCGTTGGTCCGATAATTAATATCTCATCGCCAACACTTAATTGATCATTTTCTAAAAGAAATTCACCAACTTTTATCCGGGAGTAGTATTTGACACCGCGGGCAATGTATTTCTTTCTCTTTGTTGCAGATGAGCCATATATCCTGCTCCATTCTCCGGTTTTGTGTCCGAGGTAATATCCATCCCAGAAGCCCCTGTTAAATACTTCAGCCAGTCTTGTTTCCCAGCTCCTGATCTTTTCAGAGTTATAAGTTCCGGTCAGGTATGCTTCAACAGCTTCTGCATAGCATGAGGCTACAACCCGGACATACTCAGGCGATCTGGCTCTTCCTTCAATTTTGAGCACTGTCACACCCGCGTTAAGTATTTTATCAATAAAAGCAATAGTACAAAGATCCTTTGGCGACATGATAAAATCAGAATCAATTTCCAATTCATGCCCCGTTTCCTTATCAGAGACGATATATGCTCTTCTGCATGCCTGCAAACATTCTCCCCGGTTTGCAGAATAATGATATTGATGCAAACTGAGGTAACATATTCCGGATCTAGCCATACATAATGCACCATGTACGAACAGTTCTATCCTCACAAGTTCTCCTGATGGGCCGGTGATTTTTTGTTCTTTAACTGAGCTTGTGATGTGCCTGACCTGTTCAAGTGTAAGTTCCCTGGCCAACACAATAACATCGGCATAATTTGCATAAAATTTTAAAGAAGATATATTGCTGATATTTAATTGAGTAGATAAATGAATTGCCATTCCGGCATCCCTGGCTGCCAGAATCGCAGATTGATCTGATACAATAACAGCATCGATGCCAGCTTGTTTAGCTTTGGAAATGATATGCCGGACATGGTCTATTTCACTGTCATAAATTATTGTATTTACAGCGAGGTATGTCTTAATTTTATGTTTTTTTGCAATAGAGACAATCTCTTGAAGATCATCCATTGTGAAATTATAGGAAGAACGGGATCGCATATTTAGTTTTTCCACACCAAAATATACTGAATCAGCCCCACCCTGAATCGCAGCCATTAATGATTCATAAGACCCGGCAGGCGCCGTCAGTTCAATATTCCTCCTTAATAAACTTTTCATTTTTTTAATACAATCCGGATGGTTGTACCTTTTTCCTGATCCGATTGGTGTACAAATATTTTTCCTGAATGATACTGTTCTATAATTCTTTCGGCGAGTGTCAGTCCCAATCCCCATCCCCTTTTTTTAGTAGTGTACCCGGGTTTAAAAATTGTTTTGAATTTTGATTTTGGTATTCCTTTGCCACTGTCATGCACATCGATATATAATACCTGGGTATTATCTTTCACAAAAATCTGTATTATGCCACTCCCATCCATGGCATCAGTGGAATTTTTACAGACATTTTCAATTACCCATTCAAATAAAGAACTATTCAGGGGAATAGGAATATCATTTTCGTCATAAATAAGTTGGTATTGAATCTGCCCTGGTGTCCTGGATTTAAGATACTCGATTGTATCCTTTAGAATCTGGATGATATTCTCCCTTTTCAATGCCGGTTTTGAGCCAATTTTCGAAAAACGTTCCGTGATTTTTTCAAGCCTGCTGACATCCTTCTCCAATTCATTAATCATTTTTTTATCCGGGTATTTTTCCTTTATCAACTCTGTCCAGGCCATCAGGGCGGAGGTGGGAGTCCCTAACTGGTGGGCTGTTTCCTTTGATAATCCCACCCAAACCTGATTTTGTTCGGCTTTTCTGGATTCACTGAAAGCAAAATAAGCCACCAGTACAAACAGAATTATAACTCCAAGCTGAAAATATGGATAGTATGCCAGTTTGGTCAAGAGGGTTGAATTTCTGTAATAAATATAATTCCTGACACCATCTCCGAGATCCATCAAAATTGGATCATTTTCCGATTTCATCTTTTCAAGCTGGTTCTTCAGGTATTCCGGATTAGAAATTCTTACAGAATCGAGGTTGCGCGTAGTAATGATCGTTTCATTCTGATCGACCCACATCACGGGGATGGTTTCATTATTCGTAATAACATCGAGGAGAAAATCCAGGTCCTGGTTAATAATTTGCGGATCAGCTAACCGCTTGGTGGCCTCTGCCCATAATCTGACTTTTTTCTGTTCTTCGATTGCCAGGATTTTTACCAGTTGATTGGTATACCATAATGATCCCATACCAATAAGAACGGCAAATAATAATAAGAATAATTTCCATTGTTGTTTCCTGTAATAGAAATCCATAATTATTTCTTCTTTTTTTCAGTTTTTTGTTTTTGATCTTCATCACTTAATTCTTCATCATCCCACTCAATAATGAATTGTTGCCGCTTAATTTTTTCTTTTTTAACAGAATCTACATCTGCAGAGTCAGTATCTTCCCACCTGAAGATAAAATCTGGTTGTGTTATTTCAGATGGTTCTATTAACAAAGTATCATTTCTGAATAAACCAAACTCTTCTCTCAATATTGTTTTTAATTCTACTTTTTCAGAATTTAATTTTTCTTTTAAAGATGTCATGGCACCTTTCCTATCATAATTTATATTATAATCATCCGGAGTTCCTTCAATGGTCAGGAATATTCTCGTTCTGCCCAAACCATCATCCTGTATTATATGTTCCTCAAACATCAACTCATTATTCCTGGGTTTCCGTAATAGTAAATCAGACAGATCGAGATTAACCTTATATGAAAAAAAGTTATCAAAATTATGTGTTCCTGAACCTGATATGTTGAGTGCAGAAGAATAAATATCCATTTGCGGGATTATTACTTCACTTTGCCTGATAAAGATACGATTCTTAAGTGTAGAAAATCTGATATGTTCAAGTTCTTCAACCTCAATAAATTTTGATAATCCAAGCATCGGTTCAAAGTGGATCAATTCTCCATTAATTATTTCTACATCACTTTCAGCAAGAATTGATTCTTTCTTAATCCTGGAATGATTATCAAAAGCCGAATAGAAATCCACTTCCCCTGATATTTTACCCTTTAAATGCTGATCCTGTATATAAACCTGTCCGAAATTATTGAAAGATTGGAATAACCTGTTAATATCCAGATTATTAACAGTCGTTGTGGTCCTTATCATAAATCCTGCAGGATTATCCTTTTCTATAAATCCATTTCCATGTATGGTACCGTCCATTGATGAAAGATCAAATGCATTAAATAACAACCATCCCGGTTTATAAACAACATCGCCCCTTACATTCTCTGCCGTAAAGTTCCGATATTGAAAATTATCAAACCAGAATCTACTTTTTAAAAAAATCCTTTCCGGAAAAATATTTCCGTTTGTATTATTTCCAGATTCATTTTGTTCGGAGATCAGACTATCTATTGTGACCCCCGGTGAATAAATATTTAGATCCAGCCAAAGATTTGCATCATCGGTAAAAATATACTCCCGATAATTATCCACCCTCCCTGAGATATTTAAATCATTACTTGATATAATTAGATTTAAATCATTTATATATAAATAGTTTTTAAATATAAATGCCCCATTCACCAGTGTAATTTCCAGAGGATAGCCAGCAGGTTTGTAATGGACATATTCAGGTATAATAAAACCGTTATATTGCCATTTAGAAAGATTCTCTTTGGTTATTCTGAAAAGGCTATCCTGTCGTCCCTCTAAATCCATTGCCAGGATTAACCGACCGCTGCAATATTCCAATTTTTCATTACGGATAAAAGGTGACAGGTCTTTCATATCAAGTTCAGCTTTGATCTGGTAATTGATTACCGGACAGATCAGATCCTGCAGAACAAAAACACCACCTGCCCTGGATTCACCCCATTCAACATTAACTTTCTCAATTCTCATGGAAGTTGACCTTGCATTATGGTTTACGCCGTTTGTAAAATACCCTGTTAATCCGATCCGGTTAAATTTTGTTTTCAGGTCATCACTGTATAGAGAACCATCTTTTATATTAAAATCTGCTATTACTCCCGGCATTGATGTACTGGAATAAACGCCAGCAATATCGGCTCTGAAATTTAAAACACCGGTTGCCCTGTATTTTGCTAGTATGGTATCTGCTTTTTTGACAGGAAAATTCTTCCATATAGTTCCAATATCCAGATCCTGTCCTGTAATAGCCATATCAAGGAATATGTTTTCACCTCTCTCAGCGTTACCTTCCATAATGAATTTTAATCCTTCGACAGAGAGGTCACTGGTTATAATCTGGAAGTTGTTATCAACCACATGAATAGTTGAACGGTCTATGACTTTTGTATTTTTCAGGTACTCTAAACTGTTTGAAATATAATGTATTATATGACCATCAAGTAAAAAATCCAGTCGATAGTCCCTGGCATTCAGATCACCATGCAGTATTAACTTATTTATCCTGGTTTTTAAGGTTGTTTTCTTAGCCATGTTAATATTCTTGAAAAATATTCCGGAAATTTTAACATTCTGTAATTCTATTCTGAATGCGGAGGTTTCATCAGCTTCAACTGATTGCCAGAACCGGTAGTTACCCGAGCCATCATTATCAGTTAAAACATTAAGTATTCCATTATTAACATGGACCTCCCTTAAAACGAACTGATTCCTTAAAAGTTTAATCAGATTCATTTGCAGAAAAACATCCTTCGCATAGAGTAAGGTATCCGTATTGATATCGTTAAAGTTTTCCCTGTTAAAGTCCTGCACAGATTTAATATAAACATCCCTTAACCTTATGGTTGCATCCGGAAATTTCCGCAAAAGGGTCAGGGTTGTTTTTTTTACGGTTACCGGTGTTCTTATGTATTTATTTATTTCATTAATAGCGTATTGTGCGATTTTCTCGTCATAGAAGTAAGAAACCACCACCATTATTGCTATCAGGGAAGATAGAACAATCAGGGCAATGATCAGTATTTTTCGTATTATTTTCAATTTATGTATGAATGAGTCTTCTCCGAAAAGTAATTAATTTTTAGCCATGGTATGTAGGTTAGTGCTTTCTAAATGATGGATACAAAGCCAGTATTATTATAAATTGTGCAAATAAAGCAATTAAACGCATAAACATGATGATTGGTATACCTTTAAGATACATCCTGCCATCGCATAATAAACGTTATATAATCAGAAAACCATATAAATCCAGTTACTCAATGATACCAGGATCCACGCCAGGTAGATCGCTCGTTTCTCGCTACTGCGTACGAACAAATCACTCACGGTATATGGATGATTTAAAGATAATCATTACCAGGGGGGAAGTGGAAGCTTATTATGTCAACAGGAATTTGAAATCGTCGCCCTGTTTTAACTCAACCGGGTGGTGTCCAAATTTAAATATTCGCACATTCCGGGCGCCAATCAGCTGTATCGTGTCATTCTCAATCAGCAACATGGTGCCCTCTCTGAGTCCAACAACAAATACATTTCTGTTTACTTTAATAAATTCTTCAATCCTCATTTCCCTTGTTTCTCCGGCATGTCCATCAGGATTTGTATCAAGATAGTGTGGATTAATCTGAAAGGGAATAATGTGAAATGCGTTGAATGATGCTGGTTGAGCGATCGGCATATCATTTGTGGTAGATATGGTTGGACATGCAACATTAGCACCTGCGCTCCATCCTATATAAGGAGTTCCGGAAAGTACTTTTTCCCTCACTGGTTTAATTAGTTTATGATCCTGTAATGATTTCAACAGATAAAAAGTATTTCCCCCTCCAACAATAATAACTTCAGCTTTTTTCACAGCAACCACAGGATCTTTAAAATGGTGAATGGATTGAATATGATGCCCAATTTCGTTGAATCTTTCTTTTACACGATTTTCATAATCATTGAAAGAAATTGTGACACCTGCATATGGAATAAACAAAGCAGTCCGGGGCGTATTACCAAGAAAATTTTTTATATGCTGTTTGGGATGATCAAGGTATGCTTCTCCAGCATTGGTGGAATTGCTTATTAATAATAACCTCATTTGTAAGCTTTTTTAAAAGCTCTAAATTAACAAATAAGAGATATAACACAATAAATTAAGGCTGCCCTTCAGATGCTTTTTCAAATTGATTTTGATGAATCAGCCGGAATGACAGTCTGAAATAAGCATGGGCAGCCTGTTACAATTCTATATGCTGGATTTCCTAATTGAAAGAAAAGAGAATCAGGCCAATATTAAAGGGATGTACTTCAGGGCCTGCATTCTTTGTAAATAAGGGTACCATACCATAATTGGCGTACAGCTTGATGAATTTATACCCTGTCCTGACTGTTAATGCATAACGTAAAGGGGATAAATTCAGGTCATCTTTTATTTTTGCTTTTTCCTTGGATCCTCCTTCATTATACCTGGTTTTTGTATTGGAATGCAGCTTTAACCCCCCAATAACGCCAAAAGAAATAAATCCATTCTTCTTTTTTCCGAATTGAAATTCCAATAATATCGGTAAAGTAAGATAGGTAGTATTTAATTTAGATTTTGTATAGGTTATACCATCCGGAGGATATACCGGGCCAATATATCCGGTTGAATCTTTTGCAATGCTGTTATTCCCGTCAAAATAATAATTATTCCATTCAAAGCCCAGGCCAGTAATCCAACCGGTTCCTGAAGACATCGGAAGGCTGTATTGCATGAAGTTAAGATTGGCATTCCATGACCTTGCTGTATTCAGATCAAGAAAATTATTTTCTGGTTTCGTACCTGCCAGGCTGAAATCATTATTCAAAAAATTATTCATGCCAAGCTCATAACCTGCCCAGTGCCCTTTGAATCTTGACTTTTTCCTTGTCCAGCCATGCCTTTCAAAATCTTCCATATCTATAATATCAACCTTCGTGCCTTCATCTGACTCAATAATCGTAATTCCTTTTTTCCCCAGTTTGATCTTAACTGTGTCATTTTCTTCATCCACACTGACCACAACATCATCATCAAGAATCCTGACATCAGTCAGGTTATTGTCTTCAGGAACAGTAACAATATTTTTCTTCCCGGCTCTGATAGATGTGGTGTCAGACTCCTGGGAAAACGCATTTTGCATCAAAGTGACAGTCAACAGAAGTGCTATTATCTTTTTCATTGTTTTATTGATTTTCATGAATATTAATGATTGTTGCCTGCTATAAGACGTTCAGGGGAGGAAAAAAGTTACTGGGGACTTTTGCTGCTTTTTACCGGAAGAGATAGTCCTATCAAAGGGGTTTCCAAAATAATCCTTTTAACCGATCCATCTTCATCAACCTCCCTGTTCAATGCATAGTTACTTTCCGATATTCTATCCAGACCATTAAATCCATTGTATGCAATGGTCCAAAAAGTTAACTTTTGATCCTGCCCGGAGTTTGTTCTTTGGACGAAATCTCTTTGTAGCTGACTGCCGGCAAATTGAGTTAACGTCATATACTCTCCTGGTTTTGGAGTTTTTTCCATTCCTATAACAGATAACCCGTCAACAATATCCGGTATCCGGGCCTGCAGATCAGCCTGAACAGAAGCGATCGGTTTCAAAGAAATGGTTTCCATTTCTCTGGTTTCCTGCATCCGAACTTCTTCAGAAGGAATAAAAATTTCTTTCTTTGTTTGCTCATTCGTTGAAATCTGAGCAATGGTTGTCTCCTGCAACGCCTTATCTAGATTCTTTTGATTACCCTGTTCAGCCAGATTTTCTTCCCTTACATTTTCTTGGGTAATTTCGGTTGTTTGTTCATCAGGGGCGCCGGTATCAGCATTTCTTCGCGTAACCAACTGATCAAAATAATTCTTCCCTGGCTGAACCAGGATCAATGCAATTATAAGTATAGCTGCCGCTCCTGAGATATAGGAGATAACCCTGTATCTTTGCTGCCTGATAGATAATCTTCTGAGTTTTGATTTTGATGGGAATACAATATTTATATCAGGTTTAAGATAAACCTTCCCGAATGATTCAAAATCAGATCTTTTTCCCGGGTATTTTGATAAATATGCTTCAAATTCTTTCATTTCTGAGGAAGATAGATCTCCCTCAAAGTATGCGATAGAATTATGCTGGAATTTTGTCTTTTTAATTTTTACATTTTCTTTCCCGGTGGCTTTTTTAAGTATATCTTTTTCAGTATAACGAATATTTTCCGGTACTAATTTTATCTGCTCAATATTCATAATTTCTTCCATGATGTCCGGATTATCTCTTAAAAACCGGCCAAAGATTTCCTTTTCTTTTCCCGATAGTTTTCCATCAAGAAAATCAAGTACATACATCTCATAATTATCCCTGTTTACCAACATATCCATTAAATAAGATTTTCAATGCTGACAATATAATTTTTAAGAAATACCCTCCCTCTGTAAATATATACTTTAACCTGTGCTTCATTCAAGCCGGTAATCTCTCCAATTTCCCTGTAAGAATATCCTTCATAATCCCTTAGTAGTATCACTGAACGTTGTATCTCAGGCAATTTATCGAGCGCTTCATGAAGGATTTTCTGCAAATCAGTATAGTGGTTATTATATGAATATTTATCGGGACTTAGCTTTTCAATATTGCTTTCATTCCTGTCCTTTCTGATATAATCAATCATTGTGTGATAAGCAGTTGTAAATAAATAAGATTTAACTTTTTCATAAGACACATTATGAACCTTCTTCCAGAGTTTTTCAAAGGATTCCTGTACAATATCCATTGCCATTTCACGGTCTTTTATATTCTTCCATATAAACCGAAAAAGTCCGTCAGAATATCTGTCAACACTATGATTATATTCCTCAACTGTCATTCCGTCTAAAAATCTCTTTAATATGACGTATATATAACTAAAATGTTACACGTAGAAAGAATCTTAAATATTATAGCTTAAAAAATTAGATATTTTTTGGTTTTTAAAAAAATTTATTTATCTTTGACCAACCGTTCAGTCATAAATGAAGACTGGACTATTTAATTAAAGGTGTTTTGACTGACCGGTTAACCGAAAATTATAGTTATGGCTCCAAGAACTGAACAACAATTTGAGGAAATCAGGGAAAGTAAGAAAGCGCTCATTCTGGATAAAGCTCTGGAATTATTTGCTACTGAAGGTTACTATCCCACTTCAATCAGCAAAATTGCTGAGAAGGCTGGTATATCGAAAGGATTAATTTATAACTATTTTGAGAGCAAGGAAGACATTATTATTACAATTATTCATAAAGGACTCGACGACTTATTCAGGATATTTGATCCGAATAAAGATGGAGTTTTAACAAAAGACGAAATTCGATTTTTTATAGAGCAGATGTTTGATATTATGCGTAAGGATCTGCATTTCTGGAAGTTATACTTTATGATATTTATGCAGCCACCTGTCCTGAAGCTTGTCGAAAAGAAGTTTATGGAACTCATTCAGGCCAGTCTTAATATGTTAACAAATCATTTCATGTCAGAAGGTTATGATGATCCACAAACAGAAGCTATCCTGCTGGGAGCGCTACTGGATGGAACAGGATTTCATTATGTCATGAATCCTGAAAATTTTCCTGTTGAACGAATAAAAGAGCGAATTATCAAAATGTATTGTTAAATCTCAATACCATGAAAACAAAATATGTCTTATCGGGAGTTGTATTATTCATTTCAACCTGTGCATTATATTCCCAGGATGCAAGGGAAATCATCAAAAGAGCTGATGATAAAATGCAGGGAGAAGAAACCAGTTACAGCACCATGACGATGAAAATTATCCGTCCTGCCTGGGAACGGGATATTACTTTCAAAAGCTGGACAAAGGGAAGAGATTATTCTCTTGCGTTGGTAACTTCCCCTCCCAAAGAAAGCGGTCAGACTTTTCTAAAGCGTGAAAATGAAATGTGGAACTGGAACCCGACTATTAACAGGTTGATAAAACTTCCTCCTTCCATGATGTCACAGGGATGGATGGGATCGGATTTTACGAATGACGATCTGTTAAAAGAGTCATCTATCGTGGTGGATTATACACATACCATAATTGGTGGTGAGGTGATTGATGGACATGATTGTTACGTTATTGAGCTAATACCCCATGAAGATGCGGCTGTGGTTTGGGGAAAGATCATCAAATGGATATCAAAAGATGATTATCTACAGATGAAAAGTGAATATTATGATGAAGATAATTACTTAATAAAGACTGAAAAAGCATATGACATCAAAACCATGGATAGCCGGTTAATTCCAACACGGTTTGAGCTGATTCCTGAAGAAGAAGAGGGTAACAAAACAGTTGTAATACTGAATGAGGTTTTATTTAACAAACCTATTGATGACAGTTTTTTTTCACAGCAGAACATGAAGCGGGTTCGTTAACATCAATTATCGGTATTTTCAAATTTTATAATATCATGAAAGAACATCTTAAGCTTGCCTGGCGGAATATATGGCGAAATAAAAGAAGGACGATAATAACCATTGCCTCTGTATTTTTCGCACTGTTTTTTGCCCTTATCATGCGCGCACTCCAAGTTGGGAGTTATGGCCATATGACAAGGGGTATTGTGGAAGCATTCACCGGTTTCATCCAAATTCATAAAAATGGTTACTGGGATGATAAAACACTTGAATTTACATTTGAATACAATCCACAGGTTATCTCAATCCTTGAGAATATAGAAAATGTATCAACTGTTATTCCCCGGCTTGAATCTTTTGCACTGGCTTCATCCGGAGAGCAAACCAAAGGCATATTTGTAGTTGGTATTGATCCGGAAAAGGAAAAGGAATTAACCAATCCCGAGAGGAATCTCATAAAAGGTGAATATCTGGCATATGACACCAGAGGGGTGCTGTTATCCAGTCGCCTCGCAGAATATCTTAACCTTGCTCTCGGGGATACTATTACACTTCTCAGTCAGGGTTATCATGGTGCAACGGCTGCAGGAATTTTCCCGGTCACAGCTATCGTAAAAATGCCTAATCCTGAAATGGACCGCAGACTTGTTTTCATGAACCTGGAGGCAGCCCAGGATTTTTATGGTGCGTATAATATGCTTACTTCTCTGGTTATTAATCTGGATGACCAGGATATTCTTTCAAAAACCCTCAAGGAAATTACCGGCTCCCTGGATAAAACTCTTTATGAGGTAATGGATTGGAAAGAATTGAACCCGGAGCTTGTACAGCAGATACAGAGTGACCAGTATGGCGGGTATATTATGCTTGGTGTTGATCGTTGGTTTCGGAGTACTGGGCACATTAATCATGATGACCACTGAAAGAAAGCGTGAATTTGCGGTAATGGTTTCAATAGGAATGCAAAAAACAAAGCTTGGATTTATTCTGATCCTCGAGATGATTCTCATGGGATTGGTAGGCATTGTTTCTGGCATTACAGGCAGTTTGCCTGTTATTGCTTTACTTGTTAATCATCCGATTCGCTTCACTGGTGAATTTGCTGAGATTTTTGAACAGTATGGATTTGATCCTATTATGCCTGCAGTTTTTCAAGGCAGTTATTTCACCGGTCAATCTCTTGTTGTACTGTTAATTTTTGCTCTTGCAATTATATACCCTGCATTGACAGTAATAAAAATAAATGAGACAAAAGCTTTAAGGGCGTAATTTAAAAAATCTATACAAATGATCTGGTCTGTTTCATGGAAAAATGTCTGGCGCAGCAAAATCAGGAGTTCTGTAGTTATTGCTGCTTTTATTTTCGGAATTTTCGGAGGTTTATTTACTGTTGCAGTTTTTGTGGGCATGGTCGACCAGCGTGTAAAACTGGCAATTGGAAATGAAGTCTCCCACATTCAGATCCACAATCCTGGCTATCTGGACAATAATGAATTAAAATATGTCATCGATGATTACCCCCGGTTACAGGCAACCTTAAGTAATGTGACCGAGATAAAAGGCTACAGCCCCCGGATAAAAATAATGGGAATGGCCAGTACTTCAGGAAGCGCTTCAGGGATTATGATAAATGGTATCGATGTAGAAAAGGAAAAGGAGGTATCAGGAATCGCCGGTTCAATTGTAGAAGGGGGAGGAGAGTTTTTCGATAAAAACGGAAAGAAATCTATCGTTGTTGGTGAAGATCTCGCGAAAATTTTGAAGCTCACCTATTATATGTTCACACAGGAGGATATTGTGAAAATGAAGGATGATAAAAAGCTCCGGAATCTTGTTCCTCTGCTTGATTCCCTTCAGGATATACGTTACAGAACCGAAAGTGACTTTCAGGCCGCCCTTATATCCACTCTTGGTCAGGAGCAGGCTCAAAAATATTCTTTCCGTCTTAAAAATGAGGCCATTAAATATAAACTGAAACAGAAAATAGTGCTGAGTTTTCAGGCTCTGGATGGCCATATTGCATTCGATGCATTCAGGGTAATAGGTGTATATAAAACAGCAAATTCTGCCTTCGACGGATTGAATGTGTATGTCAGGCAATCAGAAATTGCAGCTGTGGCAAATTTGCAAGACTTACAGTTTAATGAGGTTGCTGTGTTAATATCATCCGTTCAATATGACGATGAGATTGCATCTAAAATCAAATCTGAATTCCCTTATCTGAGTGTACAAACCTGGGCTGAAGTTATGCCGGAGGCCGGGATGTACAGTAAAACAATGAACTTTTACCTTTTAATATTTATGGTTATCATCCTGCTTGCCCTTGGATTTGGTATTGTTAATACCATGCTGATGGCAGTACTGGAACGTACGAAAGAATTAGGTATGCTGATGGCAATTGGAATGAATAAGAAAAGGGTTTTCGGTATGATTATGCTTGAAACTATTTTTCTAAGTCTTGTCGGAGCCGTTATTGGTATGGTGCTGACCTATCTTATTATTTTATATACAGGACACACCGGTATTGATCTGTCAGCAATGTACCAGGAAGGCCTGGAAGCTATGGGATTCAGTGCCCATATTTTCCCGGTGCTAAGCTGGGATTCTTTTGTACAGCTGACACTAATGGTGATACTGACCGGTATTCTGGCATCCATATACCCTGCCCGGAAAGCTTTGAAGTTAAATCCGGCTGAAGCGTTGAGAATAGATATGTAAGAAGCAGGGAGCAGGGAGTAAGGAGTAGGGAGTAGTGTGAGTGTGAAGAGTATTGGGTTTATATTATAGGATATTGAGATGAGAGTTAAGGGAGTCTTACAGAGACAAGAAAGTAATATCAGTTGCGGTCAACAAAAGTTGACGGAATTAATTGGTTGAAATAACGAAGAAAAGAGAACAACATTAGTTGCTATTAATTTAAGCTGTCGGAATATAACTGGTTGAATCAACAGTTTAATTAATACCAGATAACATTTTTTTCAATTTTATATCCCATTATCATGAAAGTTATTGATATAAAAAACCTTGAGAAGATTTATGATGAATCAGAGGTTGAAGTACATGCTATCAGAGGCATTGACCTGGTTTTTGAGGAAGGTGAATTTACAGCAATTGTTGGCCCTTCCGGATCAGGGAAGACGACCCTGCTTAATATGATTGGAGGCCTTGATAAACCTACGAAAGGCGAAATTTTTATTAACGGAACCAATGTGGGCGAGCTAAAATCATCCAGACTTATTGATTTCAGGTTAAATAATATAGGTTTTGTATTTCAAGCTTATAACCTGATACCTGTGCTTACAGCAAAAGAAAATGTTGAATTTATTATGCACCTGCAGGGTAGACCAAAGGCTGAACGTGAAAAACGAACCAGGGAATTACTTGAAGCTGTAGGCCTGGGGGAAAGGATGAATAGTCGCCCTTCCAAATTATCCGGTGGACAACAGCAACGGGTCGCTGTTGCCCGGGCACTTGCATCAAAACCCCGATTTATCCTGGCTGATGAACCAACAGCTAACCTTGATTCTGTTTCAGCAGCCAACCTGCTCGAAATAATGGAAAAATTGAATAAAGAAGAAAATGTCACTTTTGTCTTCTCGACTCACGATGCAAGGGTTGTCAAAAAAGCAAGAAGAGTAATTACCCTTGAAGATGGATTGGTCATCAGCGATAAAGTGAAACACAGATAATAAAGAGATTTGACTTTGTCAAATAAGTATGATCTGTCTGAACAAAAATAGAATATTTCAATATTATCATCCCCGAAAATGAGACATTTCAGAATCCCTGCATTTTTGCTACTATTTTGTTTTCATAATATCTCCGGGCAGGATAATCTAAAAGTAATAACCCTGAATGGCTATCTTTCGGGTATGCAGATGGTCATGTTTCAAGACATTGATGAAGACTGGATGACAGAGAACATGTTTCATAACCGACTGAATCTTTACTTTTATCCTTTGAAAAACTTTTCTGCAAGCGTTCAGTTAAGAAACCGTTTTATTTATGGAGAAACCGTAAACAACACTCCCGGATACAAGGACATGATTAACAGCAGTAATGGCTGGGCTGATCTTTCTTTCAATATCTTTACCGGGGATTATTTTGTGCTGAACACAGCTATTGACAGATTATGGATACAGTATACTGCCGGTAATTTTGAAGCAACTGCAGGCCGACAGAGAATTAACTGGGGACAGACCTTGGTCTGGAACCCGAATGATATTTTCAATGTCTATTCCTATTTTGATATCGATTATATTGAGCGCCCGGGAAGTGATGCAATCCGCCTGAAATACTATACGAGCTACACTTCATCAATTGAGCTAACAGCCAAAACAGACAGTTCAGAAAAAATTACAGCGGCCGGATTGTTTCATTTTAATATCAGGGGGTATGATATTCAATTCCTGGGCGGTATCCTGGAGGAGAAAGACTTAACTGCAGGTTTGGGATGGTCAGGAAATATCTCAAATGCCGGATTTCGGGGAGAAGTATCCTATTTTCATGATATCGATAACTTTAAGGATACAACCGGTTTAATTATGGTATCTACCGGGATGGAATATACATTCAAGAATTCCCTGTTATGGCAGATTGAATTCCTTTATTCAAACAGACCTTTTATGCCCGACGAAGGATTTTTAGGCTATTATACCTCACCGCTTAATGTTAAGTCACTCGCCTTTACAAAGTATTCATTATTCACATCCATTAATTATTCCTTTACACCCCTTTTTAATTGTTCCTTTGCAGGAATGTATTTCCCGAAATTAAGCGGATTTTTTACAGGTCCTTCCATTACTTATAATATGATGGAAAATGTTGATCTCAGTATGTTCCTTCAATATTTTTCCGGTGAAATGACTGATCCTTTAACACTTGATAAAAAAAGGGAAGATATCACGATTGCATTTCTCAGGCTACGGTGGAATTTTTAATTAAATACTTTCCTGCTGAATTAATTTTTCTTTTTTTCAAAATACATTAAAATATTCCTTTCTTCCACCCCCATCTAAATTTTATATCTTTGAAGCTTATTTCCTGTTTAATAATTTGATTATATTCTGAATGAGTAGATTAGGAATATTTTTATGCCTTCTGTTATTATTCTCCATGCGGGCTGGTGCAACTGATCCTCCTGTCTTTGATTATATTGACAGAAATGAAATGGATTCAATTGCAGAATTTATTTCTTACAACAACATAAATGGAATTTACGGTTCAGATAGTATAACGATTTTAGTACATGCCATTAGTACAGGGCATACAAGGATTGTTAATTTCCTTCTTAAAAATGGGGCTGATGCCAATCAGTTCGTTAAAGGAAAAAGTCCATTAATGTATGCAATAGAACAGGGCTCCCGTCAACAGGTAAAAATTCTTCTTGATCACGATGCCAGGATAAATGTGACAGATGCTGAAGGTAATCATTCCCTGATCTATTCTGCAATTAACGGAGAGATTGGTATTATTAAAACACTTGTACGAAATGGTGCCTATCTGAATTATAAAAACAAAACATTCAATTCAGCATACGATATGGCAGTGAGCAGTAACAACCCCGATGCTGCCAAATATCTTAAGCTCAGATATGAAAGAAACCTGCCTGAAGCACATGATGGTCCGTATATACAATGGAAACAAAATGATAAAATTATTGCTTATTACCTGTTTCATGATTCAATCTTAAACCATACAAAAAAGATAAAGAAATCTGTTAAAGCTGATTCTGATCCATTTGTCATGAAAGGCTTTTCGAAGGATGTACAGGATTATACATTAAGAAAAAAAGCCGATCCTGTGCCTGCAGAATTCGGCAGCATAAATAAACTACTTATTATTGGAGATATTCATGGAGGATATGACAGCCTGGTGAAATTTCTTCAGGCAAACCAGGTAATTGACGCTAACTTAAACTGGATCTGGAACGATGGGCATGTATTGTTTCTTGGAGATATTTTTGATAGAGGCGATAAAGTAACTGAAGCCCTCTGGTTAATCTATGAACTTGAATATCAGGCTGCTGAAAATGGAGGGTTTGTACATTTTGTGCTTGGTAATCATGAAATTCTTGTACTGTTAAAAAACATGTTGTATATTTCTGATAAATATTATTATTTATGTAAAAAACTCCGGGTTACTTACGGGTTTCTTTACCATAAAAAAACTGTCCTTGGTCAATGGCTTCGAACAAAGAATACGATTATAAAATTAGATGATAAATTATTTGTACATGCCGGGATATCACCTGAAATTTCTATGCTGGATTTAAGTATTGAAGAAATAAATGATATGGTAAGGTTTTTTCTGAATCACCCTGAGCGTAACAGAAAATTTAGTATTGAAACAAAAGAGCTGATTCTCGGGGATGAAGGACCATTCTGGTACAGGGGTTATCTTGAGGATAACAGTCAGTTTCACCAGATCACTGAAAAAGAATTGGATGATATACTCAATCAATACAACGCCTCCAGTATCTATGTCGGGCATAACAATGTTGATGAAATAACTTCAGCATTTAATCAAAAGTTATTCTTTCTGGATGTCCCATTTTACACGTTTGGATTTTCAATGAATGCCCTGTTGTTTGAAAATGGTAATATGTATATCACAAATTCTCAGGGCACCAGGGTAGAATATAACATATCAGACAAATGAGCAATTACTAAAAATGTAATTATACCGGTGATGAATCAAGGCAAGTAATGCCGTCGTAAAGGAATGTGAATTACTTATCAATATGATATATAATCTGCTTAAAATCAAATCAATACCATATAAAAATGAAACAAATAGTTAACATCCGGATTTTTCTGGTCTGTTTTACCATTATTTATCATTTTTGTTCTTTTTTAAGCCTTGCCCAGACTGAGGCTGATCCCGCAGGTTTCCACCCAGCCGCAACAAAATTATTCCAATCTGATGATTTGGTTGAACTTACCTTATCCTTCAATATGAACGAGGTACTGAAAGATGTAGGAGACGACCGTATAAAACACGATGCAATAATAACTTATACGGATGAAGCCGGGCAGCAGATATCTCTTCCAATCAGGATCAGAACACGCGGACATTTTCGAAGAGATCCTGTTAATTGTAATTTCCCGCCCATACTTCTTGATTTCCCAAAATCAGAAACAGTAAATACAATCTTTGAAGGTCAGAATGAACTTAAGCTTGTCACTCATTGCCGGTCGAAATCAAAATCATTTGAACAAATTGTAATTAAGGAATATCTTGTTTATAAAATATACAACCTTTTTACAGAGGAAAGTTTTCGTGTAAGACTGGTAAGGATTTTATATGAAGATACAGAAGGGAAAAAAGATCCAATCACACAATTTGGATTTTTAATTGAACCCGAGGAACAGATGGCAGACCGTAATGGTTATGAAATAATGGAAATTGAATATGTATCCCAGGAGAGAACACAGCAGGACAAAATGATGACGCTATGTGTCTTTCAATATTTTATTGGAAATACGGATTGGTCGGTTCCGGTACTTCATAATATTATACTACTTTCAAAGGATGTTCAACAACCTCCGGTTGCTGTTCCATATGATTTTGACTGGTCCGGGATGGTAAATGCTCCCTATGCTTACCCGGCACCTCAACTGGGTATAGAAAATGTGCGCCAGCGCTTATTCCGTGGATTTTGCAGGCCTGAAGAAGAATACCAGCCTGCATTTGATCTTTTCTTGGAAAAAAAGTCAGAGATCTACTCGTTATGTGAAAATTTTCCTTACCTCGATCCACGGGAACTTAAAGGTCTTACCAATTATTTCAATCTCTTCTATAAAACCATCCAAAACCCTAAAAGTGTCCGCAATGAGTTTTATCTTAAATGCAGATCGAATTAACAGGATATTAACCTCCTGGTAATATCATTAGAAGGGTATGAATATTGGTGCGATTTAAGTTCAGTAGCGCTTCATAAGTAACTCATAGATACTTATATTTGTCTGTATCAATGCCGGACAATATTTTATAGTTCAAATGAGAGCAGTAATTCAAAGAGTATCAGCAGCCTCTGTTATAATTAAAGAAAAATGTACGGCAGAGATCAATGAAGGATTGCTAATTTTGCTGGGAATAGAAGAGGGTGACACTTATGAAGATATTGAATGGCTCAGCGGAAAGATCTCAAGACTCAGAATTTTCAGAGATGAAGCAGGTATGATGAATCTTTCCGTGATGGATACTGGTGGTGAAGTGCTGGTGATCAGTCAGTTTACCCTTCATGCCAGTACTAAAAAAGGAAACAGACCTTCCTATATACGGGCTGCGAAACCTGAAACTGCCATTCCATTATACAATCAATTCGTCGAGAAATTATCAAAAGATATTGGGATACCTGTTCAGACAGGCGATTTTGGAGCATATATGAAAGTCTCGTTGATTAATGATGGTCCTGTCACCATTATCATCGACACAAAAAACCGGGAATGATGGTTATGAAAGAATTTATTGATAAACAGTATGTTCCACAGGATACGATCGTTATGCAAAAAGATACTGTCCTCATTTCCAGCGGTCATGATTCAGTAAACAGAATAATTGATTCAACCAAAACATTACAAACCAGGGATATCATATCATCCAGAAATAAAAATGATACTATTCCTATTAAATATGCTTCGAACGGAGAAAATATACCAGAAAGGATAATCTCTGCCGATCCCATAACTACACCTTCCACTGAAAGATCATTAAGCCTTGTTCGTGAAATATTCCCGGCCGAGGAAATACCATACCTGCTGGATACCAGTGATCTCGTCTATAATGATCATAACCCGTTGACAAAATTCAAAGATCATTATTATATCACCAGGGATTCTTCCGGGCTTGTTTTTAAAAAGGAGAACAGTCAGGTTAACTCCGCGACATTAGAAAACTTCAATAAAGATGTTAACAACAGTGCAGCATCTGATTTCGATATGAGCCCGGATTGGTTAATGGGCATTATTATTGTTAGCTTGATTGTCCTGGCCTGGTTAAAATTATTTTATCATAAGTTCATAAATAATACGGCTATATCTCTCTGGAATTTTCAATTGTCCAAAAAGGAATTCAGAGATCAGAATATTTTTTCCAGAAGGGTTGCTTTCATATTAAATCTTAATTATATAATTATCGGAGGATTATTTATTTACCTCGTTTTCAGCTATTTCCGTATCAATCCATATAATCTGGGACCCTTTCCACTATATTTATTTTCTGCCGGACTCTTGCTTATAATCTTGTTAATCAATCAAATACTATTACTCCTTGCAGGATTTATCTTCAATCAGCAGGAGAATTTTATGGAATATCTTCATCAAATATTACTCATATATAAGAACATTGGCATCTTTTTTATACCTGTTGTGCTCTGTATAGCCTATATACAGGACAATTTACGTATTTATTTAATAATCAGCGGGATAGCTTTGTTTTTGCTGGGTTATTTATTTCGTTTTGTTAAGGGCATTCAAATAATAATTAAAAAAGATGTTTTATTATTATATTTGATTTTATACCTTTGTACCCTTGAAATTCTACCTGTTGTGATATATTGCAAGTTTTTTTCTTCCTGGTTATAACAGGTTTGCAAAAAGCGATGTTTCATGAGAATAAAGAAAATACTTGTATCGCAACCTAAACCTGAAAACGGAAAATCCCCTTATTTTGAGCTGGCCGAAAAGAATAATCTGCAGATTGATTTCAGGCCATTTATTCAGGTTGAAGGTTTATCAGCCAAGGAATTCAGACAAAACCGTATTGACATCCTGAAGCACTCTGCTGTTATTTTTAACAGCAAAACAGCGATAGACCATTTCTTCAGGATCTGTGAAGAGATGAGAATTGCGGTCCCTGATTCAATGAAGTATTTCTGCATTTCGGAATCCACAGCATATTACCTGCAGAAATATATTGTTTACAGGAAAAGAAAGATTTTTTACGGCAATGGTAAAATTGAAGACCTGATGGAGCTTATCAATAAGCACAGCGATGGATTTTACCTTGTTCCTCTTTCTGACCTGCACAATGAGGAACTTCCAAATGCTCTTGATAAGAATAATATACAATACACCAAAGCCATTCTTTACAGGACAATCTGCAGTGATCTTTCCGATCTTGGCCAACTGGATTACGATATCCTGGTGTTCTTCAGTCCATCAGGGATTAAGTCTCTTTTCAAGAATTTCCCTGGCTTTAAACAGAATAATACTAAAATTGCCTCATTTGGTGAATCAACTGCCAAGGCTGTTAAAGAGGCAGGATTAAGGCTTGACATTGAAGCTCCAAAACCTGAGACACCTTCAATGACAATGGCGCTTGAATTGTTCATCAGGGAGTTTAATAAAAACAACAAATAACTTGTCACCTATCAGGCATTGTTGATTTTATCTACTGTAACAAGACAGGACTGCAATTACGTTAATATAATCAAGCTTTCATTAAATTACCCGATCCCTTAATTAATATTCGCATTTTGTTAAATTCTTATTCTCTTTTTTTGGTTAGATGTGTTATTAAACTCACTTAACAAATCGGAACGTCTGAAAAGTTCGAGATTGATTGGAGAAATAATAAGCTCCGGTGAATCTTTTACCGTCATGCCTTTAAAATTTTTCTGGGATCTATGTCCGGGTGATAAAAATCAGTATCCAGCAAAGATGGCTGTTAGCGTCTCCAGCAGGAATTTCAAACGGGCGGTCGACAGAAATCTAATAAAAAGACGTATCCGCGAAGCATACAGGATAAACAAATTGGAGTTATATAAATATCTTTCAGATAATAATTTATTTTTAAACTCTGTAATCCTGTACATGCCAAAAACAATTTTCACATACCAGCAAATGGAAGAAAGCATTAAAAAGATACTTGATATTTTAATCAACCATTTACAAAGTCAGAATATTTCGAAACTCCATAATCACAAATGAAAGCAGGGATATTTTTTTGTTTTGCCTTTATCAATAGCATTAGTTTGTTTTCCCAGGTGCTAACGGATACCATGTATTTCGATATAGCATGGGAACAAACATCCAGGGAAAATGCAAAATATTATCGAATCATCACAATGGATAATTCAGGTGATTTTCTTTTTCATGTCACGGATTATTATCTTTCCGGTCAGGTTCAGATGACAGGCACTTACAGATCTATCCGGCCTGATTACCGGGAGGGTAAATTCTCCTGGTATTTCCCAAATGGCCAGAAACAGCAGGAATGTGAATACAAGAATAATATGGTTCATGGTATTCTGGAAGAGTGGTATGAAAACGGTCACCAAAAGTCACGTCAGAGATTTCATGAAGAAGTACCGGAAGGGCCGATGAAAACATGGAATCAGGACGGGACGATACAGATGGAAACTCAATACAGTGAAGGATTAAAACATGGTTATTTTATCACTTATTACAATAATGGCCAGATGATCAGGAAAGATCTTTATGAGCATGGAATATTAATAGAAGGGCAATGTTTTAATCCTGATGGTACGGCTGCCGATTATTTTCCATATATTGTTCTGCCACGTTTTAAAGGTGGTCCATCCGAACTAAGAAAATTTATTGAGAAGAATCTGCAATATCCAAAATCAGCAGAAAAGTCAGGTAAAGAAGCTACTATCCTGGTGCTGTTCACTGTTGATAAAACCGGTGAGGTAAAGGATCCACAAATTGTACATGGCGATATTGAATCCTTCAATGAAGAAGCTCTGCGTCTTGTCAAATCCTTTCCTGCATGGATACCTGGGATGATAGACGGGATCCCTAGTGCTCTTCAAATGTCCGTCCCAATTGACTTCCGGCTTCGGTAAAAGCTTTTCATCCAGATACTTTCCCTTTATTAACAGGTTATCACGGTCCACTTCTCCGATAATTTTGTTTATTGATATTTCATACCTTTGAGATACTTTCAATCCCTAAACCAAATAACTATGCCATCCTTCAACAATAACAGTATTCTCCGGATTTGTATATTTCTAATATTTGTGCCGGTATTAATCGGTTGTCAGAAAAAGGCTGAATCAACCGAAGAAATCAATCCTGAATTTACTTCATATATTTCAGCATTTACGGCTGGTAGTATTTCCAATGAATCCAGTATCCGTATCCGACTTACCGCAGAATACCAGGAAGCGTTTACACCCTACGAACCAATTACCGGAAAACTTTTCAGGTTTCAGCCCAGCCTGCAGGGTGTTACCTATTGGGTTGATAGCAGGACAATAGAGTTCAAACCTGATGAAAGGATGAAATCAGGTGCCGGTTATAATGTTTCATTTGATCTTTCCAAAGTAACAGATGTTCCGGATCATTTGAAAAATTTTGAATTCCATTTCCAGATTTTACAACAAACCTTTTCAGTAGAAATGGAGGGAATCAGAACTTATTCAACAACAAATCTTGAATGGCTCAGATCATATGGCAGGATCATTACTGCCGATGTCATTGAAGATAACCTTATTGAAAAGGTACTGCAGGCAAATCAAAACAGAAGGCCTCTTCCTGTAACCTGGGAACATGATCCTGACGGAAAGATCCATGAATTTATTATTGATAGCTTGCAGCGCACGGAGAAAGAAGAAACGGTTGAATTATCCTGGGATGGTCATAAAATCAATATAGATGTTTCCGGATCCGAAAAAATCAATATTCCTGCTTTAGGGGATTTTAAAATAATGGAGATCTCTGTCGTTCAACAACCAGAACAATATATCCTGCTTAGATTTTCCGATCCTCTTGATCCGGATCAATACCTGCGTGGACTTATTACTCTTGAAAATGGGACTGATATTCAATATATCATTGAAGACAATGTGATAAAAGCATATCCATCAGCAAGGCAAACCGGGATACTTAAAGTTAATATTGAAGCTGGAATTAAAAATATTCTCGGTTATAAACTTAAGACACGACAGGAGTATAATCTGAGTTTTCAGGAAGTTAAACCGGCAATCCGTTTACTGGGTAAAGGAGTTATCCTCCCGCATTCAAATGATTTGATTTTTCCATTCGAAGCAGTTAACCTTAAAGCTGTTGAAGTGAAGGTCATCCGGATCTATGAAAACAATATCGGACAGTTTCTCCAGGTTAATTATCTTGATGGAAATTCACAGCTTAAGCGCGTAGGTCGTTTAATTCTTAAAAAGACGATTAACCTTACATCTGACAGACCGATTGATTGGGGTACATGGAACACTTTTTCCCTGGATCTTGCTGATCTCATTCACCATGAACCGGGTGCAATATACCGGATTGAGCTTGGTTTTAGAAAAAATCATTCACTCTATCCCTGTCAGGAAGAATTCACTGCTGAAGAAGTGACAGTTGACTTGGAAGAGGATTATGATGAGGCATTTGAGGAGGAATTAAGTTACTGGGATTCTTATGAATCATATTATTATGATGATTATGAAGACGGGTATTATTACTGGGACTATAGTTGGGAAGAAAGGGATGACCCCTGTTCCAATTCATATTATGGCAGCCACAGGAGTGTATCAAGAAATATCCTGGCATCTGACCTGGGCATTATTGCAAAGGGAGGCGCTGATCAGTCCATGACATTTGCAGTTACTGATCTCAGGACAACGGAAGTGATTCCCAATGTGACCATTGAAGTTTATAACTATCAACAGCAGTTACTTGGGGAGGTTCAGACGAATACAGAGGGGCTTGCAGAGATCACACTTCAAGGGAAACCTTTTTACCTTGTTGTCAGGAATGGTGAACAGCGCGGGTATTTGAGACTGGATGATGGATCTTCGCTGTCTCTCAGTACGTTTGATGTAACAGGAAATGTTATACAAAAAGGCATTAAAGGCTATATTTATGGAGAGAGGGGGGTGTGGAGACCCGGTGATACGTTGTTTCTTTCTTTTATGCTGGAGGATAAAAACGCGACTCTTCCTCAGAACCATCCGGTAAGCTTTGAGTTGATCAATCCAAATGGTCAGGTTACCAGGAAAATAATCCGGACGTCCGGCACAAATGGCTTGTATAGCTTTATAACTGCTACGGATCCTGAAGCTCCTACAGGAAATTGGACAATCAGGATTAAAGTTGGAGGTACCACATTTACTAAATGGTTAAGAATTGAAACTGTCAAACCCAATCGTCTTAAAATCAATCTTGATTTTGGCGTGGATAAACTATCAGTCTCCCACCCCGGCATCAAAGGCACCATTGAAGCAAACTGGCTTCATGGGGCAGTAGCCAGGAATCTCCGTGCTCAGATTAATACAACCCTTTCACAGATTCAGACATCCTTTCCTAAATATGCAGATTTTAACTTTGATGATCCTGTCAGATCATTTTATTCCGAGGAACAGACGATCTTTGATGGATATCTGAATGAAGAGGGTATGGCGGTTTTTTCAACTGACATTTATGTCAGCACTGCAGCACCAGGTATGCTGAGGGCAAATTTTGTCACACGTGTTTTTGAAGAAAGCGGGGAATTCAGTATTGATAGATTTTCTATTCCGTACTCTCCTTTTACAAGTTATGTGGGGATTAAAACTCCCAGGGGCGACAGGGCCCGTGGTATGCTACTGACGGACACAACCCATACGGTGTATCTGATTACGCTTGATCCTGATGGCAATCCTATCTCCCGCGATAATCTCGATGTGAAAATTTACAAAATCAACTGGAGATGGTGGTGGGATGCTTCCTATGATAATCTTGCCTCTTATATCGGAAGTAGAGAACATGCTCCTATATTCAATGAACGCTTAAATACACGAAATGGTGAAGGCAGTTTCAGATTTAAAATAGATTATCCCGAATGGGGCAGGTTCCTGATCAGGATTACCGATCCTGTCAGTGGCCATACTACCGGAAAAGTTGTATATATCGACTGGCCTGGTTGGGCCGGAAGGGCACAACGTGAACATCCGGGAGCAGCATCCATGCTTACATTCAGCACCGATAAACAAACCTATTCAGTTGGTGAATCAGCTATCTTATCCCTCCCAACATCAGGACAGGGAAGAGCTCTTGTAAGCATAGAAAACGGATCCAGAGTCCTTGAAGCTTACTGGATTGAAGCCAGAGAGCCTGAGTCCAAGTTTACTTTCAAGATTTCACAGGAAATGACACCAAATATTTATATCCATGTAACATTTGTTCAGCCTCATGCTCAAACGACTAATGACCTGCCTGTCAGGCTTTACGGAGTTATACCTGTTCTGGTTGAAAATCCTGAAACACGCCTTACACCGGTTATTTCCATGCCTGATGTATTGAAACCGGAAGGAGAGATTACTATCGGGATAAGTGAAAAAAACAACCAGGAATGTGCTTACACACTCGCTATTGTGGATGAAGGTTTGTTAGACCTAACACGTTTTCGTACACCCGACCCCTGGTCTTCTTTTTATGCCAGGGAAGCACTTGGCGTTAAAACCTGGGATGTATATGATATGGTTCTTGGTGCCTATGGTGGTAAAATTGAAAAGATCTTCAGTATCGGTGGTGGATGGGAAGAAGAAGATGGAGAAGGAGCCCAGAGTAAAGCCAACCGCTTCCCTCCAATGGTAAAATTCCTCGGCCCATTTGTGCTTAAAAAGGGACAAACAAATAATCATTCCATTCTCCTGCCAAGATATGTAGGATCAGTTAAAACAATGGTTGTGGCAGGTAATCAGAAAGCATACGGATCTGCTGAAAAAATTACACCTGTTAGAAAACCACTAATGGTTCTTGCAACATTGCCACGTGTTCTTGGACCTTCGGAACAGGTTAAGTTGCCTGTAACCATTTTCGCTATGGAAGAAAATCTTAAAAATGTGGAGGTTGAAATTACAGCAAATGATTTTTTTGATATTATTGGCAGGAATAAAGAAACGGTTAGTTTTTCACAAATCGGGGATAAGGTCATTACCTTTAATTTAAAGGTGAAGCCACAAATCGGGATTGGAAAAGTAAATATTACAGCCAAAAGTGGATTGGAAATTGCCAGATATGATATTGAACTTGATATCCGAAATCCCAATCCTCCAGTAACTGAATTTATTGATACAATTGTTGAACCGGGACAGACATGGGAGCAATCTTTCCGGCTTGCCGGTATGCCAGGAACAAATACAGCCTTATTTGAGGTTTCAAACATTCCACCCATTGACTTTGGCAGAAGGTTGAAATATCTCATCTCCTATCCCCATGGTTGTATTGAGCAAACAACATCCGCTGTATTTCCACAACTTTTCCTTGATAATGTCATGGATCTTGATGAAAAAACCCAGAAAGTAACAGAAGGAAATATCAAAGCTGCTATCCTGAGAATCAATTCCTTTATGTTACCCAGTGGTGGACTGGGATACTGGCCGAATGCACAGGCTGAAAATGAGTGGGGCACATCCTATGCCGGTCATTTTATGATTGAAGCGGAGTTAAAAGGATATGGACTTCCTGTTAACTTTATTAAAAACTGGTTAAAATACCAGAAAAAGGCTGCCAAAAGCTGGAGAAAAAGTACTTATAAATATCGTCAGGATGACCTGATTCAGGCTTATCGTTTGTATACCCTTGCACTTGCAAATTCCCCTGATCTTGGATCTATGAACCGACTAAGAGAGCAACCAGACTTGTCTACCCAGGCCCGTTGGCGTCTTGCTGCAGCATACATGCTTGCCGGCCAGCCTGAAGTTGCACAATCCATCATCAACACTTCTTCCAAGGATATCAGTTATTATTCCGGATTTAATTACAGCTATGGCTCAAGGGAACGGGACTGGGCAATGATTCTTGAAACCCTTACACTGATGGATAAGCGATCAGAATGTATCGATCTCGTAAAAAAAATATCTGATGCACTGGCAGGTAATAATTGGTTAAGTACACAAACCACAGCATACTGCCTGCTGGCTATGTCAAAGTTCGCAGGAACTGAAAGTACATCAAAAGAGTTAAAATTTGAATATGTGCTTGAAAAAGGCAGGCAAACAACCAATGTGTCTACCCGATTACCTTTTACCCAGTTCGAACTCGATGTAAAAGATAAATCAGAGGCATTTTTAAAGGTTACAAATAAAGGAACAGGAATTATCTTCGCCAGAATCACCATGGAGGGTGTGCCTGAAATCGGTAATCTGTCAGCTGAACAAAACAACCTTGTCATGTCCATCGAATATACAGATATGAAAGGTAATCCAATGGATATGAGTAGTATACTGCAAGGCACTGATTTCCTTGCAAATGTCACTGTCATTAATCCCAGGGGTGCTGAAAACTACAGGGATATGGCTCTAATACAGATATTCCCCTCCGGCTGGGAAATTCATAATACCAGGATGGATGATGTAATCCCCGCCTATCAATCTTCGTTGGTTAACTACCAGGATATCCGTGATGACCGCGTATATACTTATTTTCACCTTCCCATGAATGATCGTAAAAAATTCGTTATTCAACTCAACGCTGCATATCTCGGCAAGTTTTTTCTGCCAACAGTATATTGTGAAGCAATGTATGACAACAGGATCAATGCCAGAATTCCCGGGAAATGGGTCGAGGTTATCCAATGAAAGCAATAAAACAATTAAATATGATTTTTCAGTGGATCAAATATATTTTATGTATTTAAAAAACCTGGAAGGAAGCAACCATTTTTTTCGACAATGTGAAATGATATCTTGTTATTATTTTAACCATCTGCCTGTTCGAAGAAGGTTTTTAAAATTCATGTAATTTCATACTATGGGTAATAATTGATTACCGGAGTAGTTTAGCGCTGCATTAAAAATGATTATAACAAAGCACGTAATTGTAAGGTCAATATTGGTGGTAATATCTATTGTGATCTTATCGGTTTTTTTGGTTTCACTCCCTGATCCGCTCTTTAACGACCCAACATGTACAGTTATGGAGGATCGTGAAGGAGAGCTGCTGGGTGCAAAAATAGCTGACGATGGCCAGTGGAGATTTCCATACAATGAACATATCCCTGGAAAATTTGAAAAGGCTATTATTTTATTTGAGGATCAATATTTCTATTATCACCCCGGTGTTAATCCTTTTTCTCTTTTCAGAGCACTGGTGACAAACATTCGTGAAGGCCGCATTGTAAGTGGAGGCAGCACAATCACAATGCAGGTTATCAGGTTATCACGAAAAAACAAGCCGAGGACTATATCCGAAAAAATAATTGAAATCCTTCTTGCGATCCGTCTTGAGTTATCTTTTTCCAAAAGTGAAATTCTTGCATTATATGCTTCACATGCACCTTTCGGTGGAAATGTTGTTGGCCTTGATGCTGCCTCCTGGCGGTATTTCGGCTGCGCTCCTGAATATCTTTCATGGGCCGAAGCAGCTATGCTGGCAGTTTTGCCCAATTCTCCTTCCCTCATCCACCCCGGAAGAAACAGGGATGCTCTTCTCATTAAAAGGAATCAATTACTGGACAGGTTATATGCAAAACAAAAGATTGATTCTGTTACGCTGGTTCTTTCCAGGCTTGAGCCCCTGCCGGAAGAACCTCTACCATTGCCTTCTCTGGCACCGCATCTGCTGAGCAGGGTGTATTTTAATTTTCGGGGAGAAAAAATTCGAACAACACTTTCCAGATCATTGCAGGAAAAGGCTGTTCAAATTCTTGATGGTCACCATAATAAACTGATGCATAATAAAATTTATAATGCCGCCTGTATTATTCTTGAAGTTGAAACTGGTGAAGTACTTGCCTATGTTGGTAATACTCAAAACCTGGATAATCCCGAACATAGCAGCGATGTCGATATCATTATCTCCCGAAGAAGTACAGGAAGCATTTTAAAACCAATCCTTTATTGTTTGATGCTCAATGAAGGGGCTATTCTCCCGGGAACGCTTATACCCGATATCCCGACCTATTATTCAGGATACACACCGAAGAATTTTTCCCACACTTATGATGGTGCAGTACCTGCAAAAAGAGCTCTCGCCAGGTCATTGAATATCCCTGCCGTGAGGATGTTACAACAATTCGGACTGGAACGGTTCTATTTCTATTTGAAGAAATTAGGGATTACGACGCTTGATTTCCCCTCTGAACATTATGGATTATCATTAATCCTTGGAGGAGCAGAAGGTACCCTCTGGGACATAACCGGGATATTTTGCAGTTTTGCCAGAATTTTACAGAACTATCATGAAAATGATGGTCGATACTTTCAATATAATATCCATCCCCCTTCATATATTACAACTCATCCTGACAGATTGAAAAAGGATGAAGTTAAACATGAAATAACACATAATAACATCGTTAAAGCAAGTTCAATATGGTTAACTTTCCAATCATTAATTGAAGTGAACAGGCCAGAAAACGAATATGGCTGGGAAATGTTCAATTCATCTGTTAATATAGCATGGAAGACAGGTACAAGTTTCGGGTTTAGAGATGGATGGGCTGTGGGAACAACGCCCGATTATACAATTGGTGTATGGGTTGGTAATGCTGATGGTGAGGGTCGTCCCGGTCTCACCGGAATTCAGACTGCTGCCCCGATTATGTTTGATCTGTTTGAACTTCTGCCTTCGGAGTCCTGGTTCGAAACACCTGCTGAAGAGCTTCAACTGGTTTCTGTTTGCCGCCAGAGCGGTCACAGGGCAGGTATTTACTGTCCCCAGACAGAACAAATCCTGGTACCCCAGGCATGCTTAAATACAGAACCCTGTCCCTATCATATTATGATCCACCTGACAGCGGATGGTAAATATCGGGTTACCAAAGATTGTAATTATAACAATGAGATGTATCATGAATCATGGTTTGTTCTTCCACCTGTTCAGGAATGGTATTATAAATCAAAACACCCTGATTACCAGATCCTTCCTCCTTATCACCCCGGCTGCGCGCCCGAAGAATTCATTGCCACCATGGACCTCATTTATCCAAAACAGTCGGCACGGATTTATATTCCATATGATCTCGATGGAAAGAAGGAACAGGTAGTGCTGGAAGCCACGCATCGTAAATCGGGAACAGTTATTTACTGGCATCTGGATGAAACATATATAGGGCACACACAGTATATCCATCAACTTGGTATCTCCCCTAAGAAAGGAATCCACACCCTGACCCTGGTAGATGAATTCGGTAACATACTGGAAAAAAATTTTGAGGTGCTGGATCAATAAAATTTGAATATGTATATGGTCGTACCTGAGACTTTTCATTTGCAGGGGGTAATGACTGAATCATCAAACTGTTTATAAAATCCTGCCATTTAATTTTTACCTCACTTCACGTGGCTAAGTAAATACATAATTCAAAATTCCTTTGCTGGCACATGTTTTGTGATGAGATCTAAAGATTATAAACTATCTTTGTTCTTTATTAAACAATGCCTTTTATGAAAAACTATAGAGTGAAAAGAATCCTTGTGATTTTTATTATTTTACTTGTCCTTTCAGGAAGTTCAGTAATATTTATCTCCTTCAGCAATGATGACTTTAAGCTTGTTAAAAGTCTAGAGATCTATTACTCCCTGTTCCGCGAACTTAATCTATTCTACGTTGACGAAACAGATCCTGAAAAGCTTGTTGAATCAAGTATTGAAGGTATGTTAGAGGAGCTGGATCCCTATACTTCCTTTATTCCCGAATCTGAACAGGAAAACTTCAATTTTATGACTACCGGACAGTATGGTGGTATTGGTGCCTTGATAAGGAGAAGCGGTGATTATGCCATCATTGCCGAACCATATTATGACTTCCCGGCTGCCAAAAATAATTTAAGAGCTGGTGATACAATTGTTGCTATTGACGGGATATCCATGAAAGAAAAAGAAATTACAAATATCAGTGATCATCTTAAGGGTACTCCGGGAACGCCTGTAAGGATCACACTCCGGAGGATTGGTGTGAAGGGTGAGTTTGAAAAGACATTGATAAGGGAAAGGATTACTATTAATAATGTCCCTTACTATGGTATGATCAGTGAACAGATCGGGTATGTCAGGCTTTCAAATTTTACGACCGATGCTGCTAAAGAAGTTAAGAATGCTGTCCTTGAACTGAAAAGAAAATACAAACCTGTCGGTATTATTCTTGATGTTCGGGGTAATCCAGGGGGATTGCTCATTGAATCAGTGGATGTTGCCAACTTATTCATTGAATATGGCCAGGAGATTGTCATTACAAAGGGCAGGGTTGACCAATGGGATTATACTTATAAAACACGTGGCATACCTGTTGATACAGAAATACCTGTTGTTGTTCTTGTAAGCAGGTCTTCCGCTTCTGCATCCGAGATATTGGCAGGATCCATGCAGGATCTTGACCGTGGTGTTATTATTGGTCAGCGGACATATGGAAAAGGACTTGTTCAGACAACCAGGAACCTGGCATATAACAGTAAATTAAAGGTAACTACAGCCAAATATTACATCCCCAGCGGACGATGTATACAGGCGCTTGATTATTCAACCCGGAATGAAGATGGTAGCGTGGGTGCTATACCTGATTCCCTGATTTCTGAATACCAGACCAAAAATGGCCGTAAAGTTTATGATGGCGGTGGCATCCTGCCAGATATTATTACAACACCGGGAAACGTCAGTCAGTTTACCATCTCCCTTTTTACTCAGAATATTATTTTTGACTTCGCAACAATATATGCATCATGTCACGATTCAATTTTACCTGTTAAGGACTTTGTTATTTCCGATGAACTCTATGCAGAATTCATGGCATATGTTATAGATAGAAATTTCACCTATTCTACGAGAAGTGAGGATAATTTAAAAAAATTGATTGAATCATCCAGGCAGGAGAAATATTATGAATTGGCTGCTGATGAATTCGCCGCACTTGAAAAAAAGCTTGCCCACGACAATGAGAAGGATCTTAATCATTTCAGGGATGAAATTGCCAGACTGTTAAAACAGGAAATCGTTTTAAGGTATTATTACCAGTGGGGGAGTATGGAAGCAGCTATTGAAAATGATCCGGAAATAGAAAAAGCAGTTGAAGTCCTTAAAAATAATGATGATTATTTGAGTATTCTTGGCTATCAAACGGAGAAAATACATGCTTCACTAACTGAATAATAATTCCCATTCGCAGTATTTAACTTCCTGATCGTTGTATAAACTAGTGTGCTTCAAGCCAGTTATTCCCAACGCTGCAATCCACAACCAGTGGAACATTCAAAGGATAGGCATGTTCCATTTCTTGAACAACGATTTCTTTTATTTCTTCCAGCTCAGGTTTGTAAACATCGAAGACCAGTTCATCATGTACCTGCAGGATCATTTTGCTTTTTAGATTATTATCTATTATTCTTTTATGAATATTAATCATCGCAATTTTTATAATGTCTGCAGCTGATCCCTGGAGCGGTGCATTAATTGCATTCCTTTCAGCAAAACCTCTGACCACGGCATTATGGGAATTAATATCCTGCAAATATCTTCTTCTTCCCAACAGAGTAACAACATATCCATTTTCTTTTGCAAACTGGATACTTTTTTCCATATAATGCCTGACTAACGGATAAGATCTAAAATAACCATCAATCAGTTCTTTTGCTTCAGCTCTGCTAATATTCAGGCGTTGAGACAGTCCAAAGGCTGAGATACCATAAATAATACCGAAATTTGCAGTTTTTGCTCTTCCTCTCATTTCCCTTGTAACTTCATCAGGAGAGACATTAAATATTTTTGCCGCAGTTGATCTGTGAATATCTTCTCTGTTTTTAAAAGCATTTTGAATATTCATATCTCCACTCATATGGGCCATCAACCTTAATTCGATCTGATTATAATCTGCTGATAAAAGGACATGATTACTATCTGAAGGGACAAAGGCTTTACGGATTTCTCTTCCCCGTTCTTCCCGTACAGGGATATTCTGCAAATTTGGATTGTTGGAACTTAATCTGCCTGTTGAGGTAATAGTTTGATTGAATGAAGTATGTAATTTCCCTGTTTTAGGCTTGATCATTCTTGGCAAGGCATCAACATAAGTTGAAAGTAATTTCTTTAACGTTCTGTATTCAAGTACTTTCGGAATAATCGGGTGCTGATCAGATATCTTGCTAAGTACATCCTCGCTTGTTGCATACATCTTTGTTTTTGTCCTTTTAATATCCGAACTGATTTTTAACTTTTCAAACAAGATTTCTCCAAGTTGTTTCGGTGAAGAAATATTAAATTTTTCACCAGCGTGCTCAATTATTTCTTTTTCCAGTATATCTAAATCTCTACCCAATTCCTTTCCGTATTGTTGCAGTGAAGATATATCAAGCATCACACCGCTGATTTCCATCATAGCCAGAATCCCTATCAGGGGAAATTCAATTATTTCTGCAAGATTAACCAGGTCAAGTTTATTCAGCTTTTCTGTTAATAACTGATATAACTGCCAGGTCAGGTCAGCATCCTCACAGGCATAATCTTTTATAATCTCCAGTGGTACATCTCGCATATTTCCCTGTTCGGTTCCTTTTTTACCTATCAGTTCTTCAATTGAAACCGGCTTATAATGCAAATAACTTTCAGCAAGATAATTGAGATTATGTCTGAGCTCAGGCTGAATAAGGTAATGTGCAATCATGGTGTCAAAGAATTTTCCACCAAGATGTATGTCA
>Ga0111176_1019_pt1 | contig 40935 bp, 26 predicted proteins | sample DeeMarSWOR324_28_FD_80229 | JGI IMG/M metagenome (GOLD analysis project Ga0111176, IMG submission 80229) | Bacteroides sp. SM23_62_1 | reverse complement strand
TCATGATGATATAAAAAAGTCATCCTGGTTCCCGGTTCATCTATTCCAATCCGGGCAATTTTACCTGGTGCTTCAAAAATTCCAAGAAGTTTTTCTTTTTCAGTATCAAAAAAGGAAACTTTGCATACCGGAATTGTATCACTACTTTCCTGAATAAAACCAAAAGTATTTCCCTTCTTTGAAACATCATAGGATACAACATGATCATAAAGATGCATTTTGTTTTGAACAGGATCCATTATAACAATTTGATTTCCCCTGGATTTTTCTTTCGATTTCTGTACATGGGATGAATCAGAAACAACGGTATCGGATTTTGCAGTATCCTTCTTTTCATAATGCTGAAAGATAAACCACCCCTCCCCATCTTCGGGTACTTTGAATGATTCAACATCAGCAATTTTTAAGGGATCACTGCCGTCCAGCAACCAGATAGCCAGTGTATCTTTCGGCATCTCACTTTTCTTCTTTTTATCTTTTTTTGCCTGTCGGACAGTTGCATACTGGGGTTTAATCTTAAAAACAAGAAAATCTGACTGGTTTGAAAAGACAGGATTATAACCCCGTGGGACAGAATCTGTTTTACTCCCATTCAGATCAACCAGGTAAAGATATCCATCGCCCTGCTGCGGATTAATTTCATATGCCACCCATTGGCCGTTGTTAGATATTTTTGCATTTGAAAGTGTTTTCCAACCTTCATATATTGAATGGTTAAGTGGTATCTTCTCATTCTGAGCGAACAGGCTAAAATTGCAGAAAGAGATATTTCCGGCAAATAATAAGAATGTAAAAATGCGAGTTCTTTTCATTATAATTTAAATTAACCTTCAAAGATAATTTTTTTCTTTGGAAGCATGGAGTATGGAGCATGGAGCATGGGGTAACGCCAGTATCTGTGATGAATGTAAAGGAGTAAAGGGGCTGTGTCACAATTAATATTTCACGCAATGATCGCCAAGAAAGTATGAAGTACGCAAAGAATACGTGCCTGTTAACCAACACTTTGCAGTCTTTGCGAAGACTTTGCGTGCTCTGCGTGAAGCCTTAAATTGAAGTTGTGACACAGCCCCACATTCAGTTACCTGAGGTTTTAAACCAGACCATTTGATCCCAGACCAGCGCATTTATGGAACAGAAATGGAGGAATTGAGCGAAAGAGAAAAGGAGTAAAGGCACGAGGGAGCGAAAAAGGTGAAGAATTGTTAGGATTGAATTAGGATGTTAATTAATTAAAGTATCAACCAAAATCAGGAGGACACATTAATGATTCAGCTAAGAATTGATTACTTTTGAATTCTTTAATATATGGTTCAATGGAAAGTGATATTTTATTTGTCAAAAGGGAATTCATAGAAAAATATGGGAATCATACAAAAAAGATGCAGATATATTTTGCTCCGGGACGTGTAAATTTGATAGGCGAGCATACTGATTATAATGGCGGTTTTGTTTTTCCATGTGCCCTGAATTTCGGAACCTACCTCGTTGTCCGGCTGAACAGGACAGAGCAGATCCGTTTGGCAACAACAAATTTCAGATTCGAAGGTTCGGTTTCCACAAATCGTATGGAACCGCAGGGTAAACATTGGATCAATTACCCGATGGGAGTTATGGATCAGTTTATCAAACGTGGATTCACTCTGAGCGGGATGGATATGATGTTTTCCGGGACAGTCCCCAATAGTGCCGGATTATCATCTTCTGCAAGTATAGAAATGGTTACTGCTTTTGCCCTCAATGAACTTCTGGGATTTAACCTTGAATTGATGGACCTGATAAAATTATCACAGAAAGCTGAAAATGAATTTGTTGGAGTGAATTGTGGTATAATGGACCAGTTTGCGTCCGCTATGGGGAAGAAGGATCATGCTATTTTTATAAATTGCCATACACTTGACTATCAGACCATTCCTCTTAATCCGGGTGATTACAAGATCATCATTTCCAATACAAATAAAAGAAGGGGATTAGCAAGTTCTAAATACAATGAACGTCGTTCTCAATGTGAATCTGCGGTAAAGATGCTTTCCCAGGCTGGCAAAATTAGCTTCCTGGGGGAATTAAGTCTGCAACGGTTTCAAGAAATTCAGCATCTGATCAATGATGGTATTATCCTCAAACGTGCAAGGCATGTAATCTCTGAGAATCAGCGTGTGCTGGATGCGATAGCGGCTCTTCAATCAGACGACCTCACCAGGTTTGGTCAATTAATGAATGAATCACACAACTCATTAAGAGATGATTATGAAGTGACCGGGATTGAACTTGACACACTTGTTGAGGAAGCAAGAAAGGTTGATGGTGTGCTGGGTTCAAGAATGACAGGTGCCGGTTTTGGTGGCTGTACCGTTAGCCTCGTTCATAATAACTCTTTGAATCATTTTACCAGTTCAGTCGGGATGGCTTATAAAAATAAAATTGGACTAAAACCTGATTTCTATATAGCTGAAATCGGCGACGGAGCAAGGAGATTGGAATAGGTCTAACCCGGGTTACTGGTTATAAATTCTTCCTAACTGCCTTATAAATCTCCTCACACATTTGTGTCCTGTAATACCTGCTTCTTACCGTTGTAATAATATTACCATCCACAACAGGAGGGGGATCACCACTAATATATTCAGCACCTGCTTTGTGGTATTCTCCTGTATAGTCCCGATGACCTGTAACACTGACACCTCTGATCACATCAGCAGCGGCCAGCAGACTCACGCCCCGGCACCATGCGGCAATGACCATATCCCTCTTCACAGCATTCCTGATCAGCTCCATAGCAGCCTGACTAACCATCAGGTTTGGATAGGATTCGCCGGGGAGAATAACCAGGGCCTTATATTGTGAAAGATCTTGAACGTCAGAGATCAGATAATCTGTCGCAACTGGTTTGCAGTTAAAATTTTGGGCTGCCCCCTCACAAGGTTGAACAGAGTCTTTTACTGATATAATATTGCAAACCCAGCCAAAACTTTCAAAGAGTTCTGCAATATTCATTGATTCATCATCAACATTGAAGTTTGCGCCGTAGTTATCATCTATTAATAAAAGAACCTGAACCTTATTTGTATCATTCGTCTGTTGAATGAAATAAAAAAACTCTTCACCTGAAACATCAGGAATTAGGAAAAAAACAGTAAGGAATAAAGACAACATTTAACTTCTGCTTTAAGGTTAACTACTCCAATACGCAGACTAATATAGCCGGTTTTCTATTAAAATCCAATCATGGAGGTAAGGTGTTCGCATATTCCTTAATGCAGGCAGAGCACATTGATTATGAAGAGATCATCTTGAAGTATTCAATCCATTATCTATAATTTATGTACTTTACACATACTTTGCGATCTTTGCGTGAAGCCTGAATAATTAATACAAAATAAGTCAATATGAAAAAAGTAATTATTTACTGCCTTTCTTTGATTATGTTTTATCATAATAGTGTATCGCAGGATCTTCCAGACCGGGCCAGGGCAAGAGATATTGGAATACTGGTGGGCATGATGAAAACCGGCAACCTGAATGCCATCACCGATGTTCCCGGTGTTATGGTAGGTCATCAAACCCTTGTTTCAGGAGATTCAATCAGAACAGGCGTAACGGCCATCCTGCCCCATCCCGGTAATATTTTTATGGAAAAAGTACCTGCTGCAATATATGTCTTCAACGGTTTCGGGAAGCTGGCAGGATATACGCAGGTGAGAGAGCTTGGTAATATCGAAACTCCCATTATTCTTACCAACACGCTAAGTGTACCGATAGCAGTGAATGCCCTGATCAGATATACACTCAGCCAGAAAGGAAATGAGAATATCCGTTCCGTAAATGGTATTGTGGGTGAAACCAATGATGGTTATCTGAATGATATCAGGGGTTTACATGTAACTGAGGATGATGTTTTTACTGCTATAAAAGCAGCAGAGGCCGGAATGGTCCAAGAGGGGAGCGTTGGAGCCGGGACAGGGACAACAGCTCTTGGATTCAAGGGTGGTATAGGAACAGCATCCCGACTCCTTCCGGTTATTGATGGCCGGCAATATACAGTAGGCGTCCTGGTTCAATCAAACTTCGGGAGGGATCTTATTATCAATGGCCTGCCATTTTCCAGGGAAAATCTTCAAAGCAGTTTAAATAATGAGGATGAAGCAGGATCCTGTATGATTGTTATAGCCACCGATGCTCCCCTGTCGGAAAGAAACCTGGAAAGGCTCGGAAAACGTGCGTTTATCGGGATGGGGAAAACCACAACTGTCATGTCCAACGGATCCGGCGATTATGCTATTGCCTTCAGCACTGGATACCAGATCCCATATTATACCGAACGACAAACAATTGAAAATCCACCACTTGTCTCCAATGATGGTATGACTATTTTCTTCAAAGCCGTCGAGGAAGCAACACAGGAAGCTATTTATAATTCTTTGTTTATGGCAACCACAATAACAGGCTACAGGGGACATACCGCTGAAGCAATTTCACTGGAAAAGGTCAAACAACTGGTAAAGTAAAATAAGCATGTTGAGGGAGGAAGGCTGAGGCTGGGTAAGTTGGAAGGTGTGAAAGTTTAAAAGTGTGAATGTTATACCGCCTGCCAGCAGGCAGGAATGCCACCCGGCAGGCTGATAGCTCATGGGTGATAAAATAAGCCCAATTTCTCACAATGAGAATTTCTCAGGATTATTAAAATCCTTTTTGGTTTTTTTCATTTAGTTCTTTTAAATTTACCTATATAAATATTTCCCTGGATAAAAAAAAAGAGGCAATATTGGAGATTTTGTTATTTCTTGCGGAAAGAAAAATATTCCGGGAGTTAAATTTTCAACCATGGCTCACAAAAAAAATAAAAATTCAAAATCATCCGCAAAGCATGATGATCTTCCAAAAAAGAAAGAGAAAATTGACAAGAAGTTTTATGAAAAAGAGTTAGTAAACCTTCAAATTGAGCTTGTCAAGCTCCATGAGTGGATTAAGGCCAAAGGACTGAAGGTAGTGGTGTTATTTGAGGGGCGTGATGCTGCAGGCAAGGGAGGAGTTATTAAGCGCATCCAGCAAAGGCTCAATCCCAGGGTGTGCAGGGTAGTTGCCTTAGGCATTCCTACTGAAAAAGAAAAAACACAATGGTATTTTCAGCGCTATGTTGCTCATCTGCCTGCTGCCGGGGAATTGGTCCTGTTTGACCGAAGCTGGTATAACCGTGCCGGAGTGGAACGTGTTATGGGATTTTGTACGGATGATGAGTACAGGGAGTTCCTGCGTTCCTGTCCACGGTTTGAAGAGATGCTTATCCACTCCGGTATCATCCTTATCAAATACTGGTTCTCGGTGAGCGATGAGGAGCAGGAAAAACGTTTTAAAGCCCGGTTAAGCGATCCCAAAACACACTGGAAATTCAGCCCGATGGATATTGAATCCCGTAGCAAATGGGTTGAATATTCCAAAGCAAAGGACGAAATGTTTGCATATACTGATACCAAGATCTCTCCCTGGTATGTTGTTATTGCCGATGACAAACAAAGAGCCAGACTGAACTGTATCCATCATCTGCTATCCATGATACCCTACAAGGAAATTAAATACAAAAAGATTAAACTCCCTCCGATCATCAAGGAGGGGTATATCAGACCGCCAATTACAGAGCAGACATTTGTGCCGGAAGTCTATTAGTTTCTGGTTTTCAGTTGTCAGTTGTCAGTTTTCAGTTGTCAGTTGTCAGTTTTCAGTTGTCAGTTGTCAGTTTTCAGTTGTCAGTTTTCAATCCCGAAATGGTCGGTATCTTTGATTCCATTACCATTTCGAGGATCCTCGAATTTCAAAGCATCAGCCTCAGGCTGATTGCAGAAATTCGGGATTTTCAGTTTTCAGTATGGCCTGCAATCAGGCAGGTTTCGATTCTTGATTTTCGAATTTGTTTCGGATTTCCATATTCATTATTTCGATTCTGCCAGTAACCAGGCAGGTTTTGGTTACCGGGTTTCGGTTTCTGGCTTTCGAGCTTTATAAACTTCCCATAAAAACAGATCTCCCTGTCCACCTAATCATCTGGTATTTTGAGGTTCGACCATTTCACAGCGTTTTCTACCAGTAATCTGAATGATTCATTCTGGTAAGCATGTCTGTCATGTCCGAGAAGAATATATACGATCCTTGAATTCTCATACTTGTTGGTCCAGGCAACACATTTTGCACAGGAGGGATGGTTGACTTCCAGAAGGGGATGTACGGCCGGGATTATTTCTATATTATAATATCCTTCATCATGGATTGTAAAATCCGGCATATTAGAAGTGATCGGATGGGTCTTATTGATAATCCTTGCTTTAATATCCAGGTCATGCTCAAAACCGGATATTTTTGAAGTATCCATTCTGTCATTTTCCAGGTTATATCTGCCCCCGATAATATATATGAATTCATCCCATCCCTGGTATGAAACAAGGGAATGATGAAGGAAAACCATACCTTTTCCTTCCTTGAGTAATCCAAGCAAACCAGTTTTCTGTTGATCGGTGATATCCTGCCACATATCATAAAAAACTAACACATCATATTTTTTCAGCTCATCTGTTTCCAGAAGTGCATTGGCCTGTGGTTGTGAAATGGTATCGACATCCATATCTTCAAAATCATAAAACATCTCAAAAAATTGTATTGTGTCGAATGAATGCCCACCTGTAATTAAAAGTATATGAGGCTTATCTGAAATTTTATGTTTTGATGTACAGCAAAACAAGATAATGATCATCAGGACATATACGGGTCGTAGATATAAATATTTTTTCATGTCATTCAGAGTATTGATTTTTTTCTGAAATATAATCCAGACATCAAACAATACCAAATGATTCAATTAAATCAGGCTGAAAATTTAAAGCTATATAACACCATATTTCGTTCTGGAAAAGTATACCCGGATTAATATGTATTTTCCCAAGGCTTTTATCACTTTAAATTTATATCTTTATTACATCATTGCTTAAAGAAGTCCTTTACTGATTAATAATCTTCAATTGCCCTGTTCCCAGATGACAAAATTTCGTAGAATCACGCTTCTTATCTCAACCCGCATTTCCTGTAATTTATATGTTAAAAATCAATTTATATGAAACATTCAATCCTTTATCTGGTTGCGATTACATTTGTTTTAATAAATAGTTGTAATCCATACGCCGGTTTACCTCCTTACCAGAATCCCACGCTCGGTTTCGATGAGCGTGTGGAAGACCTGGTTTCCAGGATGACCCTGGAGGAAAAAGTCAGTCAGATGACCAATAATGCTGCAGCAATTGAAAGGCTTGACATCCCTGAATACGACTGGTGGAATGAATGCCTTCATGGTGTTGCCAGGATGGGGAAAGCTACGGTCTTTCCCCAGGCGATTGGTCTGGCAGCCACATTTGACCAGGATCATATGTTCGAGGTTGCTACTACTATTTCAGATGAAGCCCGTGCCAAGTACCACCGCTTCCAGTCGCAGGGTAAACGGGGTATTTATCAGGGCTTAACTTTTTGGACTCCAAATATTAACTTGTTCCGTGATCCAAGATGGGGACGCGGCATGGAAACATATGGTGAAGATCCATATCTCACCGGGAAAATGGGTGTAGCCTTCATTAAAGGAATGCAGGGTGATGACGATAAATATCTCAAAACAGTTGCCACCTCAAAGCATTACATTGTCCACAGCGGCCCTGAACCCGACAGGCATTCATTTGATGCCAGAATTAGTGAGCGGGATTTCAGAGATACATATTTGCCTCATTTCAAAATGACAGTTGAAGAGGCCAATGTCTGGTCAATCATGTGTGCCTACAATCGATATATGGGTGAAGCCTGTTGCGGCAGCAGCAGACTGCTGATGGATCTGCTCCGCGATGAACTGGGATTCCAGGGGTATGTTGTCTCTGATTGTGGAGCTATCCGGGACTTTTACACCGGGCATTTTGTCGCCGATTCTGCTGCGGATGCCGCTGCCCTGGGTGTCCGCTCCGGGACAGATCTTAACTGCGGCAGTGTTTATCCGGCACTTGTCAAAGCTGTGGAAGACAGACTAATAACAGAAGATGAAATTGATGTATCAGTCAGGCGACTTATGCTGGCCAGGATGAAACTGGGGATGTTTGACCCGGATGAAATGGTGCCATGGAGTGGCATCACCTATGATATCGTAGATTGTGAAAACCATCGTAAACTGGCCCTGGAAACTGCCCTTAAATCAATCGTACTGCTTAAGAATGAAAATAATCTTCTGCCACTATCGAAGAATGTTGGTAAAATCGCTGTCATTGGTCCAAATTCAAATGATGTAGAAGTCCTGAATGCCAATTATAACGGGATCCCAACAAATCCTGTTACACCACTTGAGGGAATCATTGTGAAAGTTGGCGAAGAAAATGTTTTATATGCACCTGGATGTGAACATGTTCCCGGACTCCCGGTTTTTGAAGAAGTTCCTTCAAGTGCTTTATTCACAGATCAAAACTTAACGGTAAACGGGTTAACCGGTCAATATTATACAAATAAATCCTTTGAAGGAGATCCTGTGGAAACCAGGGTAGATCCCCAGGTAGACTTCTACTGGTGGGATAGCGCTCCTTTTGAGCAGCTCGATGATGACGATTTCAGTATCAAATGGGATGGGTATATTGTCCCGCCCCTCTCCGGGGAATATGCTCTTGGTGGAGAAGGGATGAATGGATTCAGTGTATTCCTTGATGACTCATTGCTTGTAAGGTTCAGGAATATACACCATACTTCAAAAAGATACCGGTTCGTTAACCTGAAAGCAAATCAGCCATACAGAATTCACATTGATTATTATGAAGAACATGGTGATGCAAGTATTAAACTGCTCTGGTCGGTACCGGGAAAAGATCTTGAAAAAGAAGCGCTGGAGGTTGCAGGAAAAGCCGATGCAGTCATTTTATTTATGGGATTATCACCCAGGCTCGAGGGAGAAGAGATGGGCGTTCGTCTTGAGGGATTCCAGGGCGGTGATCGTACAGATATCCAGCTTCCTAAAATTCAGCAGGACCTGATTAAAAAGATCCATGCAATGAATAAACCAACTGTACTTGTCCTGTTGAGCGGAAGTGCCCTGGCAGTGAACTGGGAACAGGAAAACATAGATGCAATTATCGAAGCATGGTATGGCGGACAGGCAGCAGGTACAGCTATTGCAGATGTTATATTCGGCGATTATAATCCCGGCGGAAGGCTTCCGGTTACCTTTTATAAATCGGTTAAAGACCTTCCTCCTTTCACCGACTATAATATGGCTGGAAAGACTTACAGGTATTTCACGAAAGAACCTCTGTATGCGTTTGGATATGGCTTGAGCTATACCACTTTTGAGTATAGTGAACCTGTTCTTAGTAAAAACATTATCACAGAGAATGAACCTGTCACGGTTTCAACACAGGTTACAAACAGCGGCAATATGGCCGGGGAAGAGGTCGTTCAGTTATATATTAAGGATGACGAAAGCAGCGTTGCAAGGCCTTTACGTGAATTAAAAGGTTTTTCCAGGATCTACTTTGAACCGGGTGAAACAAAAACAGTGGATTTTGAAATTACGCACAAAGAACTGGCGTTTTATGATGTTGGGAAAGGTGAATATATTGTTGAACCTGGATCATTCACCATATATGTTGGATCTTCATCGAGGCTGCAGGATCTTAAAATGGTTATGCTGACCGTTCAGTAATTATATTTAATGCTCACCGGGGCTGTGTCACAACTAATATTTCACGGAAAGGTCGCAAAGAAAACATCAAGTACGCAAAGAATACGTATCTGTTAATCAATACTTTGCGATCTTTGGGGCAACTTTGCGGACTCTGCGTGAAGCCTTAAATTGTAGTTGTGACACAGCCCCGGTAAGTGATAAAACAATTTTTCGGATTATTATTCTTTTACGATTTTTTTCGTCAGTGAATCCCCATCTTCTATTACCGTAAACAGATAAACACCACGTACAAGGTGATCCAGCGGTAAATAAATGATATCGTTCCGCGTTTCATAGCGTGCAATAACTTTCCCGTTCAGATCAGAAATAATGATATCTTTCTTGACATTTTGATTTTTGAATTCAATCCATAGTTTATTAGTAAAAGGATTTGGTCCAACACTGAATGAACCCTCCATCTGAGGTGTTTTAATAATGCTGGTCACATCAAGCAGCCAGTTATCAGGATCTGGAATAACTTCCAAGACATAGGATGGGAACTGAAATTTAAAATACTGGTCATTGCTAAGCTGTTCAACACGGATCAAAGTATCCGTACCATCAATGAATTGCACAAGGAAATCAATATGTGTTCTGAAAAAAGGAGTTACTTCTGATGATCCTGATTGTGAGGAAGCAATGATTAATGTATCCTGGTTCTGCCACCAGTTTATGGTGAAGTTAGGATATCCTTTCCCAAAATACCACTGATCAAAAAACCAGTCAAATTCTTTTCCGGATGTCTCCTCAAGAACTTCCTTGAAATCCATCCCGGTAGCAACGCTGTCTTTATAGGTTTTCATGAAATTCCTCAATGTCTGAAAAAATACTGAATCATTATCCAATTCATAGCGGATCATATGAAGGATGCTTGCACCTTTTTTGTATGATAATGCTCCGCTGAAAATCCGCATTTCATCTTCAGCATCCTCTGCAGGAATATATATACTGCCTTCGGGCTGTGTTCTGGCCCTGTCGTGGGCATTCACCATCCATATCTGCGCATCTTCTTTCGACAGGAGGAATTCAGCTGCAAGGTATTCAACATATGAGGCAAAGCCTTCGTTGATCCATATATCCTGCCAGGTAGCACAGGTCACATGATCTCCAAACCACTGATGGGCCAGCTCATGTGCTACCAGGTAGAAATTAAAGCTCGACAGAGTTGTCATCGTCTGATGTTCCATCCCTCCTCCCATCGGGGCATAGCAATGTCCGTACTTTTCCTGGTGAAAAGGATATATTGTGAAAAGATCGGAATAGAGTTCAATCATCTCCCTGGTTTTATCAATATCTTCCCTGTTTTCACTTAAAAATTCCGGAACATCATAAATATAGTTTTGTATCAGGATAGAATCTCCACCCTGACCAGGATAAGCATATATACTGTAATCCTGGTAATCAGCTACTGATAATGATAACAGATAAAAAGCAATGGGATAGTGTGTTTTCCATTCAAACCGGTGCATGCCATCCTGAAGAGTGGATATGTTTGTTAAGATCCCGTTCGAACCAGCCATCAGGCTCGTATCCACAGTAATATAAATATATGCCGAATCGGCCTTGTCATTCAGTACCTGTTTACAGGCAAACCAGTCCTTTGCATGAAAAGGCTCAGATAAAGTATAGGTTACATTCCGGTTTACCAGGTAATCAGTCCTGTTTGATATTCCTGAAAAAAAGCTATCGTTGCCACCCTGCCCGCCATAATATATACGGCATGAAAACAGATCACCCCTGAGCAGGCTTGAATATGGTTGTATGAGTATGAGATCAGCTGAATGAACATATAATGTATCCGGGATCCCATTAAAAAAAACTGAGTCAATCGTAAAATCGGAAGACAACTCAAAAACAATCTCATCAAGATCATCTGCTTTGGTTCTTGCCTGAATTTCAGTGAATCCGGTAATACATGTGCTGGTATCATTAACTGTGATATCGATATAATAAAAAGTCACATCATAATTAAGCAAGCGTGGATCCGTAATATACGTAACAGAATTTTTAAGGTTAAAGGATTTGGGCTCCAGGCAGAACTTATTCTCGATTTCCTGCGCAAATAGAAGTGGACAGATAAAAAGAAAAAGAGCAATTATAAGTAATTGAAATATCTTCACTGGATTCTTTAAAACAAGTATATAGAGTATTAAACGATCTTTCCGGCAAATTGTTTTAATACTCACCCGGTGATTTCGATTCACCGGGCGGGTGTTACCGGCCTTGGTAAGCATCCTTCACACAGCGAAATCCTACCGTTGAACACCTGTCATATCCGGGGGATACCAGAAGCAACATTTGTGTTCTGTTGAGCGGTTGCGGTCCTCCTTTTACATACCAGATGCTTGCTGTAGGATTATAATATGATCCGCCGCGGATCATTACAAACCGATGGCTTCCGTTACTATACATATCGTTCGTTAACTGCCAGACATTACCGACTATATCACAGACCCCAAAAGGACTTTTAGCCTGTGGCCAGGAATTTACCGGCATCAGCCCGGAATCACCTGGATTACAGAAATCATCCCTGAACTCATTTCCCCAGGGCCATTTCCTGCCATCCATACCCTGTGCAGCAAACTGCCATTCCGCCTCTGTTGGAAGACGTTTTCCAGCCCATGAAGCATATGCGAGGGCATCCTCAAAACTGACATAGACGACCGGGTGATTTTCTGTTCCGGCTATATATTTACCCATCCGCCAGTGTTCGAGGAAATTGGTAGTATCCCCCGGTGTGTAGCCTGTTTCTCTGATAAACTCATAATACTGGCTGTTTGTAACTGGATATTGATCAATATAAAATGTTTCCAGAACAACTTCAGGATTGTTTTCATAATCAGGATAAGGAATAAATTCATCTGTTGGAACAATATTCATTTTCAGCCTGCCTCCCGGGATCCTGATCATACCTTGCGGGGTTTTACCTGACTTTTCCGTCTTGATATGGCTGCTGATCAACCATGGCTTACCCGGTGGCCATAATAAAATGTTTTCATCCAGAAGTTCGTCCCGACTGAAAAGCTGAACTACAATCTTATCTTCATAGTTACCGAACATTTCCCGGATACTGAGTGAATGTTTCCCCGGTGGAAAATCGTACGATTTATTCTGGTATCCCGGATTGCCTGCCCATATTTTGATCAAATCTCCTTCCGGCGCATGAATAGCAATTGAATCACCTTTCCTGGAACAGTTTATCAGTCTGGGAAACAAAGCAATACATTCATTAGCTCCCTCCTGTCGTGTACCCAGCCATGATTGATTGAAAGCATCCAGGTATACGGGAAGATATTGTTTGTTGTCAACCATAACTGGCTGAACTTCATGATGATGCCATAAACTAACCCAATGATAATTCACTGGTGGTTGTGTTCCAGAATCTGTAGTTGTATACAGTTTCAGATTATCAGGCACTCCAATCAGTGGCCCATCATAACCTTGCGGTACAAGGCTATAAACAGTATAGATCAGTTTCTTGCCATCCCTCCATTGATTAACCCAGATAGAATCACGGAGGGTCTCAACGAGGGGGATCCAGTCCGGATCGAGGAATGCCGTACTATGCTCCCTGAGGATCATGGTTGTTTTCCCGAGGTACAGGAATTCTTTATCCATCCATGCCGGTCTTCCGGGAGCAAAGTTGATGATTTCCGTTCCTATACCATTGAGGAAGGATATCGCTGCTTCCCGGTGCAGTTGTCCATCACGGATATGGCAGACACGGAAAATACCAAATTCAGGTTTGATGAGTTTGTTCAGGTTTAATTCAGGCTGGTAACGAATGGCATCATGGACCCGTCCAGAAACAATACCGGGCATATCTTCCGGGATGGCCATCCCTTCGCTATACATGATGACGCCCGGCCGGGCTCTGTCAGCCGCCTCCTGCAGGGCATAGCTTGATTTTCCCCTTGTATCCAGTACCACACCATCTGCTTCAATAGCACCGATGATCTGTGTCAGTGCTTCGTACGGATCCTCTTTCCTCGTACTCTCATCCCATGGATTATAGGCAATAAAAAATTTTGTATTGTGTTCCCTGGCATGAAAGGATAACGATTTTAGGGCTGTCATACCTCCCGGCATATCCCTGTAAAGATCCCACTGGTTACGTTCATCTACTCCCAGTCGTGGCCAGGTTGGCCAGATACCGATCACATCATAATTGCCAAAAAGCTCCCTACCCCTTTCTATTTGTTGATCAAGCAAATACTTTCCTTTTTCATACGAATAAAATTCCTGGTCCCAGGCAAACTGGAGAAAAATAATTTTTGCATCCCGTATCCATTTCAGATCATCCCTGTCGTAAAGCGTATTATCGAAATTATCAAGATCATAAAGCCACCTGTCCTGAAACATCAACCTCAGACCTTCCTGCCAGGAACTGCTGAACAGGTCAAAATAGAACGAATATTCAACCGTTCCACCCGGGGGGATTAAAGTCTCGTACCTCCTTCTGATACTTCCTTCCCAGGCTGTTCGGCGTGATATTGCACAGAGTGAAACTTCATTATTTACCGGAAAAGCCCCATAACCCATCTCCCAGGCATTATCAGGTAAAATGACCCTGACCGGCCCATAGCCGGGCCTGAATAATTTGGCACGGGCCAGCTCCCATGGTCCTGTTGAAGTTATAAAGACATGGTTATACTGCTGCCCGAACGGGATGATATTTTCCAGCAGCAGGGTATCAGAACCGATATTTTCCAGGAACAGGATATATTTAAGTCCTTTCCCAATAAATTCCACTTTCCTGTATTCTCCATGCAGTCCCCTGTCCAGCTTGAATGTCAAGTTTCCATCTTCCGATCGTCTTAAAGATTCTGTTGATAATTGATAGTGTTCATTCAGGACAAAGGAGAATAAAGGTTCAGGATTTCCCAGCAACAAGTTATTCCCATCACTCAGAACCAGAGATTTTATTGCTGTTTCAGCCGTGTAGTTGAAATCTACCAGATCCTGGGAGTAATTATCGATAAATAATACCAATAATATTAACAATATACTATGTCTTAACATATCTCCTTTCCCGGGAATAAAGAATCAACTAAATCTATATTAAATAATCCGCATTCACAAGTTCATTTATACCATCCCTGCATACTGCATAGTCAAATCCTTTTTTCAGGGAATAACCACCTGTTTCTCCATTTCTGGTAACAGCGATAAAACCTACCTGTGCAGATTTCTCAAATGGAAATTTTTTATTTATACGCAATACAGCTTCACGGCATGCATTACCGGGCGACCAGCCGTTTCTCATCAGTTCAACAATGAGAAATGAGCCTGAGATTTTCAGGATCAGCTCTCCCAGGCCTGTTGCGGTGGCTGCCCCAACTTCATTATCGACGTACAGGCCCGCCCCAATAATGGGTGAATCCCCCACCCTGCCGGGTAGCTTAAATGCCAGGCCACTAGTGGTGCACGCTCCGGCAAGATTGCCTGCTGTATCCATTGCCAGCATTCCGATTGTATCGTGATTTAATCGGTCAGCAGGGCTATTTCCTCCCGAAATCTTCCATGTTTCATATGCCTTGCGGGATTCAGGTGTCAGCAGATCCTCTTCCTTAAATCCCTGGGATATAGCAAACTGCAGTGCCCCCCTGTCGGCAAGGATAACATGGGGAGTTTTCTCCATAATTTTCCTGGCAACAGATACAGGATGCATGATATATCGCAGGCACACAACCGATCCGGCATTGCCTTTTTCATCCATGATACATGCATCAAGGGTAACCTCTCCACTGCCGTCAGGCAATCCACCATACCCGACAGAATTAATTGCAGGGTCAGCTTCTGTAATCCTTACACCGGATTCAACAGCATCAAGAGCATATCCGCTGGAACCAAGAATTTCCCATGCTGCCTTATTGGCTTTCAATCCATGAGACCAGGTTGATACAACGACCGGATATTTTGGCTGTTTTAAAGGTGCTGGGTAAGCCAGTACCTTTTCAGATACAGCAACGCCCAGTGAGGCTGCAATGGATGTTTGAAGAAAAGTTCGCCGGGTGTACATCGTTATATTGTTATTGAAGGTATGTTTAAGAAACTAAAAATTAGATTATACCAAAGATAAGAAGATAACAAATGGATCACACAGGTATCGTTAAATGGTTTAACTACTGGTGAGCTAATATTTTACAAAATAAAGGTGAAATAAATTGTTATAGCCAAACAATCCCGATAGCAAAGTGTGTCGGGATTGAATTGTTAAATGGCTGAATGGTTAACAGTTTAACAATTTAACAATGAATTAGGAAGTACAACTGAATTAACAATTGAATTAACTATTGAATGACGCCCGCGAAGCGAGCAAATGACAACTTAATGACAATTGAATAACTACTGAGGCACTACTGAATTAATTACTGAAAAACATTTAACTAACAATAGTTATGACAGGAACAACTAATAAATTAATCGTGGAATACCACTACTCCGTCAGGAATTTATAAATAGTGGTCTGTTTATATACCTCTCCCTGCTTCAACAGGGTGGAAGGAAAGTGGGGATGATTGGGAGAGTCGGGATAATGTTGTGCTTCAAGACATAATGCAAGATGTTTTCTGTATTTAATATTGCCTTTCCCTTTAATCCCTTTCAGGAAATTTGAACTATAGAATTGTATTGCCGGTTCAGTAGTATAAACTTCCATCATTCGTCCCGATCCCATATGTCTGACCCTTGCTGCAAATTCAGGATGAACATCTCTCTTATTGAGTACAAAACAATGATCATAACCATTCGCAAGTTTGCTTATGTCAGCGCCAATAGGCTTTTCTATATTGAAGTCAAGGGGTCCCCCATTCAGCTTAATCAATTTTCCATTTGGAATCAGGTGTTTATCCGTTTCAATATAATGCGATGCATTGATCAATAGTTCATGGTCATATATCAGATCCTTCGCACCATTCAGGTTGAAATAACCATGATGGGTCAGGTTAAGGTAAGTATCTGCATCGGTCGAAGCAACATATTCGAAGGTCAATTCATTATTTTCACCCAACGAAATGTTTACATCTACTTTCAGGTTCCCCGGATAACCTTCCTCCATATCGAAACTCAGGTAACTCAGCATAATCCCGGCTCTATTAATGTCTGCATATTCATTATAATTCCACAGGATCTTATCATAACCTTTTAATCCACCATGAAGATGATTTTTGCCATCATTCTGATACAATGAGTATTCCTTTTCATTGAGAATAAATTTTCCGTTTGAGATCCTGTTTGCATACCTGCCGATCAAAGAGCCGATATAGGGATGTTTCCCAAGATATCCATCAATATTATCAAATCCAAGCACAACATCATCAACATTTCCATCCCGGTCCGGCACAAGGATCGAAATGACAGTTCCCCCGTAGTTGGTAACTTTAATTGTTATACCATTTGAATTCTGAAAGGTGAACAGGTGGGCTTCTTCTTTATCCGAAAGACTTCCGAATACTTTGGTGTCGACTTTCATTCGATAATGAATTTATACAACGCTTATAAACAAAAGTAATAATTTGAATTCTTAATTAATGAAGTTCAGGATAAAATATATTAATTGTATAAACAATCATAAATACAATGTTTCACTGAAATAACCCGGCAATTAAACCTTTAAACGGCAAACCAGGTTAAACAATTGATGGATAAATCAAAAGATGATAAAATGAATAATTGAGTTACTTTAAATCTTGCAATATCAATGTTTTTAAATTAAATACTGATGGTTCAATACTGAATAAAAAAATTGGTAACAGACAAATTAATTGGATTTTTTTTTATTTTTGGAGGCAATTTAATCCTAATAATCATACTTAAATCCGGCAGAATGAAAGCTTCAAATTTAAAATCTCAACTTGTTATTATAGCAATTATCCTGGCAATTTTATCAGGCTTTGCAGGATGTACTGGTAAATCACCAAAGGATGTTCAAACACAGGACGAAGGAATTACCCTTGACGAACCGGAAGATGAAAAGGATGAATTAGTCAGGGAAGTACTTGAATATCCCCTGCCAACCTCTTTTGAAGTGACAAAATTATTAATTGAGGCTGGTGCCGGATATATTCTTGATATCTGTAACAGGACTGAAAATGCAGGTAAATACATCAGTCTGAAAAGCAAAGCATTAAACCTTGGTATTTACGGTGCTGACCTGAGTTATGCTGCTACCTATAACCAGACCCAGGAAACCATGCAATACCTTGAGGCATCAGCTAAACTGATTGATGAACTTCAGATCTCCACGGCATTCAATCAAATACTGGTGGACAGAGTTGAACGTAATCTTGACAATGTGGACTCTCTGATTATCATCATCTCCGACTCATTTTACGAAACTTATGAATATCTGCAGGCGAATGAACAGGATAACCTGTCCCTCCTGGTTATGACCGGAAGCTGGATCGAAGCCCTGTTTATCAGTACACAGATCAGTATTATCAGTACTGATAATCAGAAGATAGTTGAGATAATCTCTGATCAGAGTTCAAGTCTTTCTGAACTTCTAAATCTCCTGGAGGAAGTTAAGGATGATCCGATGATCACTGATATATATTCCGGGCTCTTGGATATTAAGGCACTGTATGATGCCTCCGCATCTCCAATGAATCCGGAGGAGCTTGACAGGCTTATCACAGCTACTGAAAACATCAGAAAAAGCATTGTTTAGCAGAATTCCACCCACCCGGGAAAATCACTGTCAGGGTAATTGAATAAATAGTATTCAAAGTCCGGAATAAATCCGGCATTAGCAATACTTAAAAAATTATTTAATCATACCCTTACTGACGATATTCTTTCCTATTCAGTCAAATTCACTAATTTTATACTGAAATATTCTGATCTTTCATGAGTGAATCTATTCTGAATGCATTGATGCACCTGTTTGCTTTAGTTACCACCCTCAGTGAAGAAGGGATAACTGAGTATGGCAGGAGTATTGTAAAAGCATATTTACTTCAACATTTAAAGGATGATGTAGCGGATGAATACCTGAAACTGTTTGAGGATTACCTTGATTTTTATAACAGGGATAAGGAATTCCAGGAAAGTGGAGAACTACCGGCAACATCCATATATGCCTCCCAGTACCTCGCAAAAGTGTGCAGTCAGATCAGAAAGGAATTACACAGGAATGAAAGGATCATTGTTTTGCTTCGGTTGATTGAGTATGTGCATGTAGACAACAAAATCTCAGAATTTGAAAGTAATTTTATCAGACTTGTAGCTGAAACATTCAGCATCAGCAATACCGAAATGAATAATGCCATGATATTTATCGAGCATGGCAGGGAAAATGAAATAGATCCTGATTATATTCTTACTATTGGTCCCACAGAAACGTCCTCCATTGAGGAACTGGAAGGTGATTGGATTGATCAGAACAGACCAAAACCTGTAATTCAGGAGAAAAAAATTATCCGGGATGAACTGGAGGGGGAAATCATTGTACTGCACTTCAACAGCATTAATATTTTCATATTTAAATATTCAGGAAATGACCAACTTCTGCTGGATAGTCATCCGGTAAATCCTGATAAGTTTTATATACTTGACAGTGGATCAAGTCTCCGCAATGAAAAAATCAGTCCGGTTTATTACAGTGATATAGCAAGCATGTTTTTTAAGCCTGAATCTGAAATCAAGCTTATCATGAATGCTGAGAATATTGAATTCAGATTCAGGAACAGCACCAACGGGATCCATGACTTTTCCTTTTCTGTTGAATCAGGGCAGTTAATCGGAATCATGGGAGGAAGCGGCGTAGGTAAATCCACTCTTTTAAACCTCCTCAGCGGTCAGCTGACCCCCAACCAGGGTAGTGTGACGTTAAATGATTATGATATTCATAAAGATCGGTTTAAATTAAAAAATGTTATAGGCTTTGTCCCTCAGGATGATCTTCTGTTTGAGGAATTAACTGTTTTCCAGAATCTTTATTATAATGCCCGACTCTGTTTTGGGGATTTCTCTGAAGTGCAGTTACAGCAGGTAGTTCAAAAAACGCTGACAGATTTAGATCTGTTAGATGTCAGGGACCTGAAAGTAGGTAATCCACTGGATAAGTATGTCAGCGGAGGTCAGAGAAAAAGGCTCAATATTGGACTGGAGCTGATGCGGGAGCCTATCGTTCTGTTTATTGATGAACCAACATCAGGACTTTCATCAAACGATGCAGAAAATGTTATGCGTTTGTTAAAGGAACAAACGATAAAGGGAAAGCTCGTGATTGCAAACATTCATCAACCCTCTTCCAATGTTTTTAAAATGCTGGATAAATTATGGGTCCTTGACAAAGGAGGTTACCCAATTTATACCGGTAACCCGGTGGATGCGATCGTTTACTTTAAAAAACTCAGCAGTTATGCCGATGCAAGTGAGGCTGAATGCTCCAGTTGCGGGTATGTCAATCCCGACCAGATCCTGCAAATTATTGAGACAAGAAAAGTTGATGAACAGGGCAGGTTTACCCTGGAACGAAAAATAATGCCTGAAGAATGGTATACTCAATATAAACAAAAAATTGAACCGGATCTGGAAAAACTAAACTCAAAAAAAATCTTGCCACGCAACCAGTTCAAAATACCGGATATTGATAAACAATTCTTTATATTCTTTATCCGAAACCTGCTTTCAAAAATTACGAACAAGCAATATATCCTGATCTTTTTGCTGGAAGCCCCCAGTCTTGCATTTATCCTCTCCTTTTTCATCAAATACATGGAGGCCAATGAATACATTTTCAGTGCAAATAAAAATATACCCACATATCTTTTTATGTCTGTTATCGTAGCACTTTTCCTTGGATTGGTCCTAAGTGCAGAGGAAATTATCAAGGATAAAAAGATATTGAAACGGGAGAGTTTTCTTAACCTCAGCCGATTCAGTTACTTAAATTCAAAAATCCTGTACCTCTTCGGGCTGTCGGCCATTCAGACATTCTTATTTGTTATCATTGGAAATGCTATCCTTGAAATAAAAGGTATGACCTTAATTTTCTGGTTAATCCTTTTTAGCGCTGCCTGCTTCGGGAATATGGTTGGCTTAAATATTTCAGCCGGTTTGAATTCCGTTGTTTCAATCTACATCCTGATACCACTCATCCTGATACCCCAACTTCTTCTCAGTGGCGTGCCTGTAAAGTTTGATGATCTTCATAAAAGTCTCACATCAAAGATCTACGTTCCGGTCATAGGCGATATCATGACCTCACGATGGGCATATGAAGCCATGGCTGTGGAATTATTCAAAAATAACTTCTTTGAAAGGAATTTTTATGAACCCGACCAGGTCATAAGCGAGTCCACATATAGAACATCTTTCCTGATCCCCAGGTTATTAATACTTGCTGAAGAATGTCAGAGAAATATCAATAATCCAGGAAACCAGCAAAAACTTAAGAATGACCTTCAGATTCTTCATCAAGAAATTGAGAATCAGGGTACCAATCCCGATCTGTTCCCTTTTGAATACATAGATAACCTGACTATCAATTATTTCGATGAAGAAATTGCAGAAGAAACAATGGATTATCTTACTTATCTGAGGTTTTCTTTCCAGGAGAAAGCCCGGGAGGCAACCCAGAAAAGGGATAGTATTTATCAGCGTCTGGCAGATTCCATAGGAGAAGAATCCATATTCATGCTTAAGCAGGATAATCATAATGAACAACTAGCTGACATTCTTACGAACCGTAATGAAATTAACAAGATCATAATGATTAATAACCGGCTTATCCAGAAAAAAGATCCCATCTTTATGATCCCTGAATCAAATATCGGCCGGGCTCAGTTTTACGCTCCCTTTAAAAAATTTAATAACCAGTTGTATGATACCAAATGGTTTAACCTGATGGTCATATGGATTTTTTCTTTTATCCTGTATGTCCTGTTACTCCTGGATGTCTTCAGGGAAATCAATGATTATATTACCGGCCTTAAGATGCGGCAACAATCCTGAGTCGAAAAATAAGCCATTCATTCAATCCATAATTACTCCCTCCGTGTAACAACTAGTTTTTCATGCAAAGAACGCAAAGAAAACATGTCAGGTTCGCAGAAATTATATGACTGCTAATCAAAGCTTTGTGACAACTTTGCCTGCCTTTCCTGGGACAGGCGGATGAGTTTTGCGTGAAGCATTAAACTGAAGTTATGACACACCCCCGTGTCCGAATGACGGACAGATGGGGTAAGAAACAAGATTCCCTTTATACCATTTACTAACTCACAGGTTACAGTAGAACATACCCGGAGAAAAATTTTATCATAAATTTTATTTTTCCTTCCAAAGGGCATACATCAACATGAGTTAATTATTACTTTTAAACATTATAAAACCCTTTTTCCAAATTTCATATGAAAATTAAACTGATCGACTTCATTATTATAGCCGCCTATCTTGCATTCACAATTGTTATAGGATTAATCCTGAAAAACCGTGCCCAGAAAGATAAGTCTTCATACCTCCTTGGGAGTAACCGGCTTCCCTGGTATATGCTGGGATTATCTAATGCATCTGGCATGTTTGACATTTCGGGGACCATGTGGCTTGTAACCCTTATGTTCGTATATGGACTGAAAAGCATCTGGATTCCATGGCTGTGGCCGGTTTTTAACCAGATATTTTTAATGGTATATCTGTCCGCATGGTTGAGGAGATCCAATGTCACCACCGGGGCAGAATGGATCGGAACAAGATTCGGATTTGGGAGAGGTGCTGAATTATCTCATAATGTGGTTGTAGCCTTTGCCCTGATCAGTTGTCTTGGATTCCTTGCATATGGTTTTATCGGACTTGGAAAATTTATTGAAATATTCATACCATGGGAGATTGTCTCAGAATATATCCCACTCAACATCAAACCTGAATATGTACCCCATCTATACGGTATCGCCTTCACTGCCTTTGCTGTATTTTATGCAATACTGGGAGGTATGATGAGTATTGTCTGGGCCGACCTGATTCAGTATATTATCATGACCATTACCTCCATTGTAATTGGTATCATTGCCATGAATGCACTAACCGATCATGCCCTTGTTGTGCCGGAAGGATGGCATTCTCCCTTCTTTGGCTGGAAACTTGGTATCGACTGGCAGGGAATTATCGCTGAAGTGAACGAAAAGATCAGAACTGATGGTTATTCACTGTTTTCTCTCTTCTTTGGTGTGATGTTGTTCAAGGGCATACTGATCAGTGCTGCCGGTCCTGCACCAAATTACGATATGCAGAAAATACTTGCCACAAAGAATCCCAAGGAAGCAGCCATGATGAGTGGATTCGTCTCTGTAATCCTTAATCCTATCAGGTATTTCCTCATTACCGGTTTTGCAGTACTAGCTATCTTGTTTTATAACCAGCTGGACCTGATTGTTGCCGGTAAAATAGATTTTGAACAAATCCTGCCATCAGCCATCAATGAGTTCGCACCAATAGGTATCCTGGGCCTTCTTCTTGCAGGACTTCTGGCAGCATTTAACTCTACGTTTGCCGGAACCTTGAATGCTGCCCAGGCATACCTGATCAATGATATATTCCTGAAATATATCAGACCCAACGCAACAGGCCGACAGGTAAAAACCATAAACTACACCGCAGGCCTGATTGTTGTTGCTATCAGTATCATATTTGGTATTTTCTCAAAAAATGTCAATAGCGTTTTACAATGGATTGTATCCGGCTTGTGGGGTGGTTATACGGCAGCCAATGTGCTGAAATGGTACTGGTGGCGGTTTAACGGGCATGGATTTTTCTGGGGAATGGCTACAGGTATTGCAGCGGCACTGATCTTTCCAAAATTTCTCCCTCCCCTCTTTCCCGCTATCCCACAGGATATAATATTGCTCTATTTCTTTCCGGCACTCTTATTGATTTCTGTAATCGGCTGTATTGCTGGAACATATATGGCCCCACCAACAGAAGAAGAAACCCTTAAAAAATTCTACCTGACGGTAAGACCCTGGGGATTCTGGAAACCCATTCATAATAAAATAGTTGCTGAAATTCCAGATTTCACCGAAAACAAGAACTTCGGCAGGGATATGTTCAACATATTTGTGGGAATCATCTGCCAGACAGCACTGATTGCACTTCCAATATTTATCATCATCAGGGCCCATGCCTCTTTGATAATCACAATTGCACTGATTGCGATCACCGGGGTGGTTTTGAAGAAGACATGGTATGATCGCCTGGAGCAGGTGTAGAAAGTGTGAAGGTGAGAAGGAACGAGAAACAGGAATGAAGGGAGAAGGGGATGGATAGAAGAAGACAGGATTTGGTCACTCCTCCCAGATATTCGGGATTTGGTTCAGATAAAAGATAAAGTAAACAGATAACAACCTGAAAAGACTGATTGGTAGATCGGACGAGATCCCTCAGTCGCTTAGCTCCTTCGGGATGACTTTGATCATAAAAACGATTGCAGCTGTTTAATGCACAACCGAAGAACTACTGAAGCACCTTTATATATTGTTAAATGGTTAAATTGCTTGTTAATAAATAAAAACTGCCTTAGCAGATCAACAATTTAACAATTTGACAATCTAACAACGAATTATGAAACACAACTGAATTAACTACTGAATTAATACTTGAACCAGAACATCATGAAAAAAAAAGAATTCAATCAACGTCTGGCATACCTGATCACAAAGCATGAAAAACTGGTAAACAGGAAAAATAAAAAACTAAAAAACAGTAATGGTATTTACGAACGGTATAAGTATCCTGTTCTTACAGCTGATCATACACCCCTGCAGTGGAGGTATGACCTCGATTATAATACCAATCCATACCTGATGGAACGAATGGGTATCAATGCTGTATTTAATGCCGGTGCTATCGAGTTGAACAATAAAATATGCATGATCACGAGGGTGGAAGGATGGGACCGCAAATCGTTCTTTGCAGTTGCTGAAAGCTCTAATGGTATAGATCATTTCAGGTTCCGTGATTATCCGATAGTAATGCCTGAAACTGATGATCCGGATGTAAATGTTTATGATATGCGGCTAATCCTGCACCAGGATGGCTGGATATACGGCGTATTCTGCACAGAACGAAAAGATCCCAATGCTCCTCCCGGCGATCTGTCATCAGCAATAGCACAATGTGGTATCGCACGGACCAGGGACCTGGATACATGGGAACGGTTGGATGATTTGAAGACAGCATCACCTCAGCAACGTAATTGCGTGCTTCATCCTGAGTTCGTAAATGGGAAATATGCTTTTTACACCAGGCCCCAGGATGATTTCATCCAGGCAGGAAAGGGAGGTGGTATAGGCTGGGGATTGGCAGACAAAATAGAACACGCGGTAATCAAGAAAGAAAAAATTATTGATGAGCGTCTTTATCATACCATTAAGGAATCGAAAAACGGTCAGGGCCCTGCTCCAATTAAAACAAAAGAAGGCTGGTTGCATCTTGCACACGGAGTCCGTGGCTGTGCAGCCGGATTACGGTATGTCCTGTATATGTTCATAACAGACCTGGCCCATCCCGATAAGGTTATCAAAAAGCCGGGGGGATATTTTCTTGCTCCACAGGGGCAGGAACGTATCGGTGATGTATCCAACGTTGTTTTCAGCAATGGATGGGTTGCGAGGAAAGACGGGACAGTATTCATTTACTATGGTTCCTCAGATACCAGGATGCATGTGGCAACTTCAACAATCGACAGGTTGCTGGATTATGTAAAAAATACTCCTGAAGATGGGCTTCGGTCTGCCACATGCGTGGAACAAAGAATTAAGTTGATTCAGAAAAACCATGCGTTAGTGTAATTGTTAAAGTGACATGAGTTAGTACAGGTTCATGATTTTTGTGTAAAATATTGCAGCTCTTGTAGCCTTTGCTACATTGCGAAAATCGAAACATTCCAATAATTGCGACCACTTTACTATTGCGACTTTACAACCATTGCGACAATTGCGACCAATAATCTTTACTACAAATCCGATTCTTGTAACTAATGATCCATTATTATTCTCAATTTATTCAATTTCCATATCTTTATTCATAAAAACTACTAATATGATAAGTAGAATCTGGCATGGTTACACCTTAAAGGTAAATGCAGACAGTTATGAAGATTTGCTTAAAAAAGAAATCTTCACAGGAATAGTAAATCGTCATATTAAGGGTTTCAATGGAATTGATTTGCTGCGCCGCAATCTTGGTGAAGAAGTGGAATTCATCACCATCATGTGGTTTGTTTCTATAGATGCGGTTAAAGATTTTGCCGGAATCAATTATGAAACGGCAGTTGTTCCACCCGAAGCCCGGGCCCTTCTTTCCAGGTTTGACGAAATATCACAGCATTATGAGGTAAAACATAAACAGTACAGTTAATCATCTTGAACAACTTTTATCCTGATCAACCTGGAGCCCTTGTGCCATGGTGGTTATCATATTATTATAGGTTAGTTTTAAGATTTTTCAAAATATAGAATACATAATGCAGCTGTCGGTTATTAAGCTTATTGTTATTTCCTTTGCCCTATCCTGTTTCTCTGCCTGCAGGCAGGATAACAACAACCAAACACATCCGAATGTGATTTTGATCCTCACTGATGACCAGGGCTGGGGGGATCTCGGTATACATGGGAACCAGATATTGTCCACCCCTGTTCTTGACCGTCTGGCAGGGGAAAGTGTCCGTTTTGATCGTTTTTATGTGTGCCCGCTTTGCGCTCCCACCAGGGCAAGCCTTCTGACAGGCCGGTATCACCTACGTACAGGTACAAGCTCAGTAACGCATAGAAAAGAGGTGATGCGATCCGAAGAATATACGCTTGCGGAATCCTTTCGCGATCATGGTTATACAACTGCCTGCATCGGCAAATGGCACAACGGCGAACAATATCCAAACGATCCACTGGGACAGGGATTTGATGAATTTTTTGGTTTCAAAGCAGGGCACTGGAATAACTATTTCAAAACGCAACTGGTTCATAACAATGAGTATGTTGAAACCGACGGGTATATAACAGATATATTGACTGATCATGCTATTCAGTTTATTGAATCGAACGTCGATCACCCTTTTTTCTGTTACCTGGCTTATAATGCCCCCCACGGGCCATTCCAGGTCCCGGATAAATATTTCGATAAATATAAATCCCTCGGCCTGGATAACAGGGATGCAGCTATTTATGGGATGTGTGAAAATATTGATGACAATATCGGACGGTTGTTATCCACCCTTGACAGCCTTCAAATTACAGACAACACCATTGTTCTATTCCTTACTGATAACGGTCCGAATGGAACCCGCTATAACGGAGGAATGAAAGGGATTAAAGGTGATGTGCATGAAGGGGGAACAAGGGTGCCTTTATTTATAAGGTATCCCGGCAAATTACCTTCAGGTGAAATAATCCCGCAGATATCCGCCCATATCGATCTTTTCCCCACATTGCATGAATTATGTGGTATATCCTGGCCGGATACCCTCCGGCTTGATGGAATCAGCCTGATGCCATTTATTAATAAAGACTCTGCACGATTTTCATCAGAACGAATGATCTTTACGCATCACACTAACAACATATCTCAAAAATTCCCCGGATCTGTCAGAACACAACAGTACAGAATGGTCATAGATAGCAACCAGGATACACTATTATATGATATGGTAACAGATCCCGGTCAGACAACAGATATCGCTCATGATCACGCCGGGCTTACAGAAGAGCTGATTAAAGCTTATGAAGGATCATTCAATGATGTGGTACAGTTAGGTATCGAACCGCCACCGGTACCGGTCGGCTATGAACAGTGCCCTTTAACACGTCTGCTTGCCCCGGAAGCAAAGCTATCAGGCAACCTGCATTTTAAAGGTGTCGCAGGGTGGGCAAATGACTGGATAATCGGATTTGCCTCATCAGAAGATTCATGCTACTGGGAAATGGATGTGATTATACCGGGAGATTACAGGATATCTGCTGAACTCGCAATTTCAGAGCATAATATCCCCCAGAAAATCCTGATCTCAAATAATTTTTCATCTGTAATTAATGAAATAAATAAGGAGTATCTTGCTCCTGTCATAAAATCACCCGACCGTGTTGAGCGTATTGAAGTATTTGAAAGGATCTGGCAAAAGGTTGATATGGGTTTCCTGAAGTTACAGGAAGGAAAGCAACTTATCAGTATACGTCTGCCGGAAATCAGGGGAGCATGTGATTTGGAGCTGAAGGCGATATATCTTGAGATGATAAGGGAATAAGGTCGCACTTTTTTGAAGACGCACACCCTATCCCCTTCTCACAAGAGAGAAGGAATCCAAAGGGGGGAATACTGTAGATGAATTAAATAAAGACAATGTGAGTGTAAAACAATCCTATTAAAAATCAAATATCATGAAAAAACCAGTCTTTATCATTCTTCTTTCCATCGTTGCATTTCTCTATGCATGTCAGAAGCAACCCGAGCGTCCCAACATTATCTTCATCATGAGTGATGATCATGCTTACCAGGCAATCAGCGCATATGGATCGGTAATAAATAAAACTCCGAATATTGACAGGCTTGCTCAGGAAGGGATGATCTTTCAGAATGCATTTGTAACCAATTCGATCTGTGCACCCTGCAGGGCCGTGATCCTTACCGGGAAATACAGTCATCTGAATGGAGTCCTGGACAATGTGCTTGAATTCGATACGGCACAGGCAACTTTTCCGAAAATATTACAAGAGGCTGGTTATCAGACGGTTATGATAGGTAAGTGGCATTTGAAATCTGATCCAAAGGGATTCGATTTCTGGAAGGTCCTTCCCGGGCAGGGAAATTATTATAATCCTGATTTTAGAACTCCGGAGGGGAGGAAACAGATAGAGGGGTATGTCACGGATATTATTACTGATGTTGCTCTTGACTGGTTAAAAAACAGCAGGGATCCCGATAGACCTTTCATGATGATGTACCATCATAAGGCCCCCCACAGGGAATGGTGGCCCGGGCCGGACCATTTAAAAACATTTGATGGCGTGACATTCCCTGAACCACCCACCCTCTTCGATGATTACACAAACCGGGGATCTGCTGCTAGAGAGCAGGAAATGACTATCCTGCATCATATGAATCCTGGAAGTGATCTAAAAATCAAACCGGATGATGTGGATACGATTCGCCCGGATGATCCATGGAATATCAATGCATATAAGTGGAACTACAGGAGGATGACAGACGAACAACGCAGACAATGGGATGAAGCTTATGATCCGATGGTTGAAGCGTTTAAAAGTAATCCTCCCGAAGGAGATGACCTTTTAAAATGGAAATATCAGCGTTATATGCATGATTACCTTTCATGTATCGCATCTGTGGATGATAATGTCGGCAGATTACTCGACTATCTTGACAAATCAGGGCTTACGGAAAATACCATTGTTGTATATACCTCCGACCAGGGATTCTATCTCGGAGAGCATGGTTGGTTTGATAAACGGTTTATGTATGAGGAATCTTTCCGTACACCCCTGCTCATTCGCTGGCCTGGTAGGACAAAACCCGGCTCTCAATGTGAGAAGATGGTTATGAACCTCGATTTTGCCGAGACATTTCTTGATGCTGCAGGACTGACACCACCTGAACAAATGCAGGGTGAAAGCCTTGTGCCATTACTGAAAGGGGAAACCACAGATACCTGGAGAAATGCTCTATATTACCACTATTATGAATACCCTGCTGTTCATATGGTGAAAAGGCATTATGGCATCCGCACAGAAAGGTATAAGCTGATCCATTTCTATTATGATATCGATGAATGGGAACTGTATGACCTGCAGGAAGATCCTCATGAATTGAATAATCTTTATGGAAAAGAGGGTTATGATGAGATAACTGCAGACCTGAAATCAAGACTGAACAGTTTAATAAATCAATATGGCGATTCGGATGAACTGACCAGATCATTTTTACCCCAGGAGAAAGAATAAATTATTAAGAAATTAAACCACGGAGAACACAGAAACTGAACAGAGAACCATTTGCTATGCTTAAACGTCTTATTAAACGGATAATCATCGTATTACTCATCATCTTCATTGCTTATATGATAGTGAGTAATATTGCATTTTTTCAGGGTTTGAGAGGTTCCTTCAGTGAACTTGTTATTATCGATACGGACAGCGGAAACGATATCGATGACCTGTTCGCTGTTGTGCGGGCTTTTATTGATCCGGAGATGGAGATGACCGGTCTTCTCTCCTCACAATGGAACTTTCACCGGAATGCCCCGGATAGTTCAGTCATGATCAGCCAGGAAATCAATGAAAAAATTCTGAAACTCCTGAAAAAAACATATATCCCTCATCCAGCCGGTGCAAATGAAATGCTCCCTTTTGGTGAAGAAAAATACCCACAGCCTGCTGATGCGGCAAAATATATAATAACTGTTGCCAACGGATTACCCACAGGAGAAAAACTGAAAATGATCACACTTGGTGCAACCACCAATCTTGCCTCAGCCATACTGATGGATTCATCCATTATTCCTAAACTTGATTGTTATGTTGCTGGATTGAAATATGATCATATAAACAGAATCTGGGATAAAAATGAATTCAATACACGAAATGATCTTGATGCAATGGATATCCTTCTGAACACCAAAAATCTTGATCTGACAATCATGCCCCTTACAATATCCAAGGAATTCAGATTCAATAAACAGGAAACTTTTCAAAAACTAAGCAGTAAAGGTGATATGTGCAATTACCTGCTTGAATCCTGGGAGAAAAAATATCCAGGTCATGAAGAACGAATCATGCATGATGTGGTCATCATCGAAGCGATTCTTAATCCAAAGCTTGCTGCAATCAGGGAGGTATACACACCGCCTGAAAATACACGTAGAAAAATTAGAGTCTATACATCGGTTAAGACAGAAGCGATGCTGAAAGATTTCTGGAGAGCTGTTGAGAAATATTCCGGGTATTAAGTGCAGGATGAAAAATGATTATGTTAAGGAAGAGTTCTGAGTTCTGAGTTACTGCTGGTCTACAGCCGACAGTTATATCAACGATGGATGAAGCTGTTAACGGCTGTCTCAAAAGTCTTGTAAAGCATTTAACCACAGAGGAAACAGAGATTGAACAGAGTTCACAGAGGTTGGATATTTAGAGGATTATTTCTCTGCGGACTCTGTGAAAACTTTGTGGACTCTGTAATTTATTTAACTTTTAAAACAGCCACCATGGTTCCATGTTTATGCAGGAATTTGCGTTTTTACCTGTAAAAATATGCGATAAATAATCTTAAATAAATTGTTTTTTATAACTTTTAGAACTTTAACCGATTCATCACCTTTTAAACAAATAAATAATTAAAACCCAGGGAGGTATTTATGAAATCAAACAAAAACATGAACCGCCGTCAATTTATCGGCTCTACGGCAGCAGCAGCTGCTGCATTTACAGTGGTGCCAAGGCGAGTACTTGGCGGACCAGGCTACATTGCCCCGAATGATAAAGTTAACCTGGCCTATATTGGCTGTGGTACACAGGGGATCAGGGAAATGTGCAGTCTTATCAGGAATCCCGCATTACAAATCGTTACCGTCTGTGATCCGAACAAATTCACACAGGATTATGTTGACTGGTCAAAAGATGGTATCCGCAACGGTGTCAGGAGAGTTCTGGAAGATCCTGAATGGGGCAAAAACTTTACAGGCATCCCCGGTGGCCGTGATATCGGACAGGAGCTCGTTGAAAAATATTACGCAAAGAACAGTCCGTCAGGAAGTTTCAAGGGATGTACATCCTATGCCGACTTCCGGGAATTGCTGGAAAAAGAGAACGACATTGATGCTGTTAAGATTATGACCCCCGATCATCTTCATGGAACTATTTCCATTGCATCCATGAAAAAGGGTAAACATGTTGTTATTCACAAACCCATTGCCAACCGTGTATATGAAGCAAGGTTAACAATTGAAACAGCACGGGAAACAGGTGTGGTTACACACCTGCTTGCATGGAGCAGACGAACAGGATTTGACCTGGCCCTGGACTGGATCAGGAAGGGTGCCATTGGTAAGCTCCCTATCATCCAAATTATACCCATGCTGTGTTCCGGGGATGGTATGATTTCGGAGCAGGTAGTATTGCAGATATGGGTAATTACAGTCTCTGGCCACTGTTTCTGGCATTTGGCATCAATACACCACCTGTAAGTGTCGAAGCCTATGGAACAACTACCTGCAATATAACAGACCAGGTAAGCAGTCCTCACAGAAATGATGTGGCATTTCCTTATTCGAGTATTATACATTTCAAATTCCCCGCACAAAAGGAATGGGAACCATTCGATCTGTTCTGGTATGATGGTGGAATGAAGCCTGCCAGGCCGGACGAACTGGACGCAGATAAGGAATTGCCCAGGGAAGGAATGATGTTTGTCGGTGACAGCGGAAAAATTCTAGGAAGTTTTCATTGTGGCCAACCTCGTATTATCCCGGAGAAAAAAATGTTTGAATTTCTTGGAACAGAAGAAATACCTGAAGATACAACTGAAAGGACCGCAAACATCTGGCTGGACTCTTTCCTGAGTGGTGAACAATCTCCAGGGAGCTTTTTATATGCCGGACCTGTTACGGAAACCATCCTGCTTGCCGCTGTAGCATTGCAGGCCGGAAGGAAAATTGAATGGGATGCTGAAAATATGAAAGTTACCAATATCGAGGATGCAAACAAATTCCTGTATCGCGAATACAGGCCGGGATGGGAGTTGTGAGAAGAGGCAGGGAGTAGGGAGCAGGGAGTAAGGAGTAAGGAGTAAGGAGTTGGAGGAGGGTGTGTCATATCCTCAAATGGATATTAATGCGTACTTAAGGGGGATGAATATTACAAAGTTAAATACCCCGGAGGGGTTTGACTATGAATAACCCGGTACGAAGTGCCGGGCATGGAAACCAGGAATGAACTCAAACCTTAAGGCCTGCCTGCCGGCAGGGAGGGGTCGAATTATAGATATTTATTAACAATAAGTATCAACCAAAATCAGGACGACACATGGTGTATGGTAGATAAGGCAGGCTGGTGAACAGTCAATCCCTGATTACCAAATCAGGGGGAGATAGAGGTATGTTATAATTAATTCTGTTTTTTTATTTTTTAGCTATATTCCAATGGATAAGATTATTATTACTACAATAATCCTAGCCTGGTCAATCATATCCTCCGCCCAGAATGTTAAACCAAGAAACCTGTTAACCGGCGACATTTCTCCCGAACAGCTTTCAAACATCCTCATATCAGCGGATACCTGGCACCCCTACCCTACCATTGATGAACCTGAAGCCTGGGGCCAGTTCCCGGAATATATCCGGGCATTTTTCATCAATGAAGGAGAAAAAAACCTCGATTATACCTGGCCTGTCATTCCAGCCACTGCAGCACTTGATTTCGTCAGGAGCGGGAACCGAACGAATTATGAATCCGTCTCTTTTAAAAGAAGAGAGGTCCTGTCTTCACTGATAATGGCCGAGTTATTTGAACGCCAGGGGCGCTTCCTGGACCAGATTATCAATGGGGCCTGGGCAATATGTGAAGAAACCTACTGGGGTGTATCGGCACATATTGGAACCCAGAGGAAAGGAGCGGGATTACCTGATGTTACAGAGCCAACGATTGACCTGTTTGCTGCTGAAACATCCTGCCAGCTGGCCTGGGTATTATACCTTGTTGGATCAAGACTCGACAGTCAGTCACCACTGATCAGGGAACGGATAGAGTATGAGATCCAGCGAAGGATCCTTATACCCGGACTTGAAAGAGATGATTTCTGGTGGATGGGATTTGACAGCAGAGCGCTTAATAACTGGACACCCTGGATCTGCTCCAACTGGCTTCATTCAGTCATGCTGATTGAAAAAGACCGGGATCGTAAAGCCGCGTCGGTTTATAAAATAATGGTTATCCTGGATCATTTTTTAAATCCTTACCCTGCCGATGGGGGTTGTGATGAAGGACCCGGATACTGGGATAAGGCAGGTGGTTCCCTGTATGACTGCCTGGATGACCTTTTTTCTATAACAGGTGGAAAAATCAATATTTACAACGAGCCACTTGTGAAGAATATGGGATTATACATGCTCAGAGCATACATAAGCTGGCCCTATTTCATCAATTTTGCAGATGCATCTGCTATTGTCGGCGCGGATCCTTTCCTGATCTACCGGTATGGTAAAAGTATTGATAGCAAGGATATGATGGATTTTGGCACTTTTCTGGCTGTTAATGAGTGGACAGGCCCGGAAAATCTTGTCTATTCATTTGGAGCCCTGGGGAGAAGGCAGCTTCCCACACTTTTTATTTTTAGTGATGTATTAGGCCATGAAGGCAGGGAACCATTACTGCCAAATGTATGGCTGCAGGATATCCAGGTAATGGCTGCACGTTCGGATACAAAAAACAATACAGGACTGTATCTTGCTGCAAAAGGGGGCCATAATGATGAAAGTCATAACCATAATGATGTAGGTAATTTTATCGTGTACCTGAATGGAAAACCTGCCGTCATTGATGTCGGTGTTGAAACATACAGACGTCAAACATTCAGTGATGAAAGGTATTCCATATGGACAATGCAGTCTGCATACCATAACCTGCCAACCATCAACGGGAAAATGCAGATGAATGGAAGGGAATATAAAGCTGATAATGTGATGTATAAGGCCGAAAAAAACAATGTAACCTTCGTATTGAATCTTGAAAAAGCATATCCTGAAGAGGCCGGGATACAATCCTTGCGAAGAACAATTGATTTTAAAAGGGGAAAAGAGATAACAGTATCTGATAATTATCAATTTATTAATCCAGGTAACCAGGTAGAAATGAACCTGATGACTTGTTTTAAGATATATCAAAACTCTCCGGGTACACTTATCCTGTTTAATAAAAAGAACCCGGAGGAAAAGCTAAAAATGATATATGATCCCAAAACAATGAGTCTCACCATTGAGCCAATCAGGATAACCGATGAAAGACTTCAGAGAGTATGGGGTGAAGAGATCATCAGGATTGGACTGAAGGTTAAAGAGTGTCCGGAGAATTTTTTATTTTTGATTAAACTATCCGAAGATAATTGAGAGATCTTCTTATTCAACTTTCACGGCTTTTACTTTTCAGCTAAATTCTACTTAAAAATGAGATTGTGTATTATAAGTCTGTCCCTCGTTTTGCTTATCTCCTGCGATGAGCAAAAGATACAGCTCAATTTCTCAGGGAAAATAGATAGAATTGAAGTAAAGGGCGCATATCTTTATCAGAAACTGATTTTTGATTATCCCTCTTCCAACATGATAAATATAGATATCATAGATGTTTATGGAGATCAGGCCGAACCGGAAAAACTGATACTAACTTACGATTCAGCAGGATATCTTATTGCAGAAAAATTATTCAGTTCAAACGGTTATATCTATCACCACAACTATATCTATGAAGCCCCCAGCTTAATTATTGAAACAATACGCATTAAACCTTCAGGGGATTCGCTTACAACCTATGACACTCTAAAACTAAACAGTGAAGGTAAGGTGATAAAGGAATCTGGCAAAAATGTTAGATGGCTAAACGACAATTTGGTTTATTATAAAAGTGAGGAAAACGTAAGAGCCTGTTTTGTACCAAGCAATATGGGAGGAGTCCATTTAACACTCTATTATACACCACTAACTGTCTATTATAAATATGATAACCATATCAATCCTTTCAGATATCTGAATTTTCATCCCGGCAGTTATTTTTTTGGAGCATCTAAAATTATGGTTTCTCTATTTAACGGTTTAACAAGCAATATGATAGAAGCCTCAGTTACAGAAGAATTTCCCTATGGAATGGATTGCTATAAAAAAGCTACAAGAAAATATATGATAAAAAATTTAATACAATATAATCATGATTATCCTATTCAGATGACGATAAAAGAAATTGAGGATGATCGTGAAAGGCAGATACAGGAAATATATTTTGAATATATGATTAATTAAATTACTAAAATCCTCTGTGACTCTGTATAAATCTCTGTCACACTCTGTGGATCAATAAATATTGAAGATTAATCACTCCTTTTCATCCTTTCCTCGCTTCACAAGTTACTCATTTGCAAATACTTCCCTGAACCTCATAAGGGCTTCAATGTAGTAGTAATCTGCATATGTCAGTGGCACATCGACTTCGCTGTTGCCTGGTAATGATCCGACGCTATGCATAAGGATAAAATTATTATTCTCTCCGGGCTCCGATCTGTATGACGGGGAAGATAAAGTCCGGATGATTTTTTCGGCAGCATGCATATAAGTATTTGCAAGATCTTCATCCACATATCTTTGCAATTCCAGCAGCGCCGAAGAGAGGATGGAAGCTGATGAAGCATCCCTCTTCGCATCAGGTATTTCAGGTGCATTGAAGTCCCAGTAGGGAACCATATCATCAGGAAGATTGGGATGATTCAATAAAAATAAGGCAATATTTTTTGCTGCCTCAAGGTATTCAGGATTTCCTGTTTCCCTGAAGGCTACTGTAAACCCATAAAATCCCCATGCCTGTCCCCTTGCCCACGCCGACTCATCGAATGCTCCCTGGACTGTCTGTTTCTTTATTACCTCCCCGGTTGAAGGATTGTAATCAACCAGGTGATAACTTGACCAGTCATCCCTGTAATGGTTTTGAATGGTTTTATTGGCATGGTTTACTGCAATCCTGTAAAATGATGAATCCCCTGTAATCCGGGTTGCCCAGAAAAGATATTCAAGATTCATCATGTTATCCACAATCACAGGGAATTGCCAGTTTCCATGGTCCCATGACTGAATACACCCGATCGTATCATTGTATCGGCTGATGAGTGATTTTGCACCCGTGATGAGGATATCCCTGTATTGCAGATCATCCGTAAGCCTGTAACCATTTCCAAAACTATTAAAGAGCATAAATCCCAGGTCATGCGTACCGGTATTAAATTTCTCCCTTTCCAGAACAGCAGTTCTTCTTTTCGCCTCGGCAAGAATTTCCGGATTACCGGAATATTCATAAAGATACCACAGACTCCCTGGAAAGAAACCGCTGCACCACCAGTCTGTACCTGAAGTCACAAGGCTGCCGTCATCCCGGCTGGTAGTCCGTGGAAGGCGGTTGGCATCAGGAAGGGATTGGGCCATCAATTTGTATTGTTCAAGCGAAAAACTCAATTCTTCATCGACGAGTTGAGATAAATCCTCACTACGGTCTGTTCTAGTGCACGATAGAAACAAACTGAAGAATATCAGACAGTGAATAATTGACCTCATTGTAAGAAATTTAAGTGAAGTTGCTGTTAATCAAAATTTATCTAATATAATATTTATTTAATTTTAAATCTGTTATACGAGTGACACATCTATGTAATTTAATTTCTTTACCAGGGATTTATCTGCGGAATCTGCTTATAACTTGTAAGCCTCAGGCTGATTTGCGAGAAGCCTTTAAATATCCTCAATTATTCAGTAAAAGTTGATTCAAAAAAGCATGAATTCCGTACATAAGAATCAAGATGATTCCTACCAGACTAAACAATTATTAATATAATTTATTAACATTGCCTATCATTAATCAGACATGCTATGAAGTACCATCCAAAACCATCCAGGTATGATCATATGATCTATAACCGTTGTGGTCTTTCAGGTATAAGGCTTCCGGCTGTTTCACTCGGACTCTGGCATAATTTCGGGCATGTGGATGACTATGAAACAGCCCGCCGGATGTTATTCACCGCATTTGATGCCGGTATCACCCACATTGACCTGGCAAACAATTATGGTCCACCTCCGGGATCAGCAGAAGAAAACTTTGGTAAAATACTCAGGCAGGATTTTCATGGTTATCGTGATGAACTGATCATCTCCACCAAAGCCGGTTATCTGATGTGGCCGGGGCCATATGGTGAGTGGGGATCAAGAAAATACCTCCTTGCCAGTCTTGACCAGAGTCTGAAGCGGATGCAGCTTGATTATGTGGATATCTTTTATTCCCATAGACCCGATCCTGACACTCCCCTTGAAGAAACCATGATGGCGCTCGATCAGGCAGTCAGGTCAGGAAAAGCATTATATGCCGGTATATCAAACTACGATCCTGATCAGACTTTGGAAGCATCGGAAATTCTCAGGCAACTGGGCACACCATGCCTCATACACCAACCCAAGTATTCCTTGTTCGAACGCTGGGTGGAGGATAGCCTGCTGGACATCCTGGAGAAAGAAGGAATAGGTTGTATCGCTTTCTCCCCCTTAGCCCAGGGGATGTTGACAGATAAATACCTGCAAGGGATACCAGAGGATTCAAGAGCATCTAAAGCTGTTTTTTTGAAGAAAGAGCATATTACATCAGAAATTATTAATAAGGTAAAACAACTTAATAATCTGGCAAAAAAACGCGGTCAGAGTCTCGCCCAAATGGCCCTGGCCTGGCTACTCAAAGATAAACGGGTAACCTCAGTATTGATCGGGGCAAGAACGGTGGAGCAATTGGAAGATAACCTGGGAACACTGGATAACCTTGAATTTACATCGGAAGAATTGAAAAAGATTGAGGTTATATTAGGCTAAGGCTATGGAAGAAAGATATCAGAGCAAAGATTAACGATATTTGATTTATGAAGTCTTAATACTTCAAAACCATAAATCGTTAATCTTTAATCATAAATCAATACAGGTCACAGAGAACCACAGAGAATACAATGTATACTTCCCCTGTGATACTCCATTAAACTCTGTGGACCTCTGTGACCAAAAACATCAAATTCCTGTAATGTTGATCTGTACATATTATGAACAATCGCCAATCAGGTAAACAGCAAAAGCCGGGAACCATCAACTGGGGAATTATCGGCCCAGGAAGGATAGCACATAAATTTGCTGAAGCCCTGATATCCCTGCCGGATGCAAAACTATTTGCTGTCGCCTCACGGTCCGGGAAAAGAGCGCGTGATTTTGCCAGGCAGTATGAGGCCCCACGTAGCTACCAGGGCTATGAAAAAATCATTCGGGATCCTGAGGTGGATATCATTTATATCGCCACTCCCCATACAATGCATTTTGAAAACACGCTTTTATGCCTTGAAAACAGAGTTCCTGTTCTTTGTGAAAAGCCCTTTACCATAACCCGTTCACAACTTCAGGAACTTGTTGATACAGCCCGGAATAACAAGGTTTTCCTGATGGAAGCGATCTGGACTCGGTTTTTACCATCCATTCAAAAGGTAATAGAAATTAAACAATCTCGTCTGTTGGGAAAAATAAAAGCCTTGTATGCCGATTTCGGTTTTAAAGCACCCTTTGATCCGTCAGGACGGCTGTACAATCTTAAACTAGGCGGAGGGGCTTTGCTTGACATTGGAATTTACCCGGTTTTTCTATCTCTTCTGATGCTGGGTAGGCCATCCGAAATAAAATCCCTTGCTGTATTTTCCGAAACCGGTGCGGATGAATCATGCAGTATTCTCCTGAAATATCCGGGTGGTGCAATAGCTAACCTGGCCTGCACAATCACGGCAGAAACCCCTAAAGAGGCTATCATTGTTTTTGAAAATGGACAGATCAGGATAAACCGGAAATGGTTCGCACCTTCATCTTTAACAATAATCCATCCTGATAATAAAGAAGAAGAAATAACATTTCAGTATTCCGGGAATGGTTATGAATTTGAGGCCATAGAAGCAATGAAATGCCTTAGAAGCGGCCTGACCGAAAGTCGGGATCTGCCATTGGATTTCAGCCTGGATCTGATGGGACTTCTCGATGAAATAAGAGAGCAATGTGGTATCAGGTACCCCGGTATCGATGATTAATACCGTCGCAATTTTTGCCCGATTGGATGAGTATTTAAAGAGGTCGCAATTGTAGTAATTGCCTCAATGGTCTCAATTGTCTCAATTGTAAAGATTAGTAATTAGGGGTATTCACTCATTGCGACAATTGCGACAGTTGTAACGATTGAGATCTCTTTATTCGTAATAGCAAACTATACACTTGTATTCTTCAAAATATCAAGGAACCGTTTATACGCTTCTTCCCATTCGCTCCTGTTCTCCGGAAGGAATGTTTTCAATTTGAAAGAATTCCGGATCATTCCTCTGATCTCTTTCAGGTCTTTGACAAAACCTTTTGCCATTGCCTGAACCATAAGGTTACCAACCGCAGTTGCTTCGGCTGGTCCAGTAATAACCGGTATGCCGGTTGCGTTGGCTGTAAACTGACTGAGCAGTTCATTCTGCGTTCCACCACCGATAATATGTATTTTCTCCAAAGACTTGCCTGTTACTTCTCTTAACTCATCCAAAACCAGCCGGTATTTAAATGCCAATCCCTCCAGGATAATCCGTACAAACTGACCATGACCGGATGGTTCAGGCTGCCCTGTCATTTTGCAGAACGACCTGATCTCTGCAGTCATATCATCCGGATTATAAAATTTCATCCAGTCGGGATCAATAATTGATTGAAATGCCTTTTCTTTTCTGGCCATATCAACCAGTCCAGTATACGTATATCCCTGGCCGGCATCTGTCCAGATCCTTCTGCATTCCTGCAATAACCATAATCCCATAATATTCTTCAGAAGCCTAATCTTTTTACCAACACCGCCTTCATTTGTAAGATTATAATTAAATGTTTTATCTGAGATCACAGGAACTTCAGATTCAATGCCCATCAGTGACCATGTACCGGAACTGATATATACCCAGTTATTCCCTTCAGCAGGAACTGCAACGATAGCCGATGCAGTATCATGTGATCCTACAGCAACAACTGATATTTCTTTTGCATCTATCTCTTGTACCAGATCAGGGGCTATTTTGCCAATGATATGTCCCGGCTCAATGATTTCATTCATAATATGACCCGGTAAGGCAAGTTTTTTAAACAATACCGGTTCCCATTTCCTGGAATATGCATTCATCAGCTGTGAAGTCGATGCAAAAGTATAGTCAGTGCTTTTTATGCCTGAGAACAGATAATTAAAAATGTCAGGCATAAACAACAGATTATCAGCAATTTTCAAAACATCCGGCTGATCATGTTTCCAGGCATATAACTGGTAGAGGCTGTTAAACGGCCACATGGCAATACCTGTAAGCCTGTATATTTCCTCCTTGGGTATGATGCCGTGTACTTTCTGCATTGCTTCAAGGTTCCTGTGGTCTCGATAAGCATATGG
>Ga0111176_1009_pt1 | contig 41212 bp, 29 predicted proteins | sample DeeMarSWOR324_28_FD_80229 | JGI IMG/M metagenome (GOLD analysis project Ga0111176, IMG submission 80229) | Bacteroides sp. SM23_62_1 | reverse complement strand
ATCCTTAATATAAACTTCGAGGTTCGCTGTTCTTCTTCTGGATGATGTATTTTCCATATATTTAACGAGAAGCATCGTATCATTAACCTTACTGGACTTAATCCAATAATGATCACATTTAACCGTCCACATGTTGTCAATATCAACCTCGAACCAGATCTGTCCTGAATCAGGGGATACTTTTATGATCTTCATATCTGCTAACGAATAGCTTCTGACCGGATGTTGCTTTACAGGTATTACCTGCAAAACATTATCGCCAGATCCGGTGAAGGAGATATTTGCGGTTCTGCATTGATAGGAAGGATTCTCATTGCATAACACATCCAGTTCGTTACCAATACCCTGAACACTCAGCCACTCATGATCAGCATTCACGTTCCAACTTAATGTTGAAAATAACTTAAGTTCAGCGGTGTCCTCTTCAGGGGAGAGGGTCAGGGATCGTGGATAGGCCGCGAAATATTTATTGGAAAAACAATCAGCTGCCTGATGGAACTCCGCTATACCAAAATAATCCCCAAAATATCTTAACTGAAGGATATGTTTGTTGTGATAATTTATGTTTTTATTATAATGCAGGCAATAGTATGAAAGATCCTGGTTAGGACAATTCCATTGCGGGTAATTATCAACCACGGATTTAATTCCGGCTTCAAGCATTATGCCTGCAAAATGATCCCCGGTAATGGTATAATAGCACCATAAACCCCACAATCCGGAAACCATGCCATTAAATACATGGCAGAATCTTGAACAAGGATATTCTTCCAACCAGTAATAATCCTTCTCATCCACACCAATGCACCAATAATTTCCTGAATTTTTGTACATTGTGGTAAAAATCCCATCAGCTCCATCCAGGTATTTTTGTTCACCGGTTAAATCACAGGCCATTGACAGAACAGCAAGGGCGAGGCCCTGAGCCATGCCAGATACCCATCCGGCAGGAAGCACTTCACCACCATGAGTAAAGTTAAATTCGTAGTGCAAATAATAATTTGAATCGCAATTATCCAATAACCAATTGGCATTATTGATAAATCCTGCATAGTTTATAGAGTCGTTGTTTTTGGACAATTCATCATAAAAAGCAAATGCCGTGTGACAGGTAGTTACAGGATTCCGGTAATCACCAAAGGAATAATGGATGATTGGAATCAGGTTAGAATCAAGCAGTTCCCAGTGTACAGGATATTCCTGGTAATAGTGCATTCCGGAATCAAGGAATGCAGTTGAAAGAGAATCCAGGCTATCCAGATAATAACACCTCAGGAAATTTGAATCAGGCTCAATTGCATAATCATAAAAATCATTCCCGTCAAATGAAATTCCCGGATTCCAATTCACATGCAATACAGGATAGGCACATTCAATGAAAACACTACCCCGGATTTCTCTTGTTGAAATCCCGTGAAGATAACCACTGCTCAGGCTTTCGATAAGGATATAATCCTGCTGATACAACTGTACAGTTAAAAAGTATTTTCCTTCATTCAGGCTGTCAAAAAGATAAAAGATAGTATCCTTATTGGTTATGAATTGGTCAACAGGAATACTATCACTATTAAGAAGGATCAGCTTTGTCGAATCAATTTGAATTCCTTTTGAGCTCAGCGGAGTTAATATAAGCTGAAATAGAATTTCTTGTTTTTCGGCACAAATGCTCGCTGATAAGAGCAGTCCACATAGGATCATGGAAAAACTTTTCATTCAGAAAAACATTTTTTGAGAATTGAGAAGTTTTATCCAGGTGATTTATAATTTCTTATATGAAATTAATAAAATATTTCTATTTCTGCTTAGTAGTTTGCCAGTTTATTAATATTTCATGGATACCACAGTATGAATTTACAAATAGTAATCTTTGATTCGGATGGGTACCTTACTTAATGCCAAGATTTACTATTAATACAATCTCCCGTAAAAATTTATTGTATAGAATTTCTGTGGTAAGAAGGGTATGATAGAATTATTATGGTCAAATCTTATGTGCATCCCAAAGTATTAGATTCTTATTTTTTTAGAAATACTACGTTGGCAGGTAATGTCTTAATTAACCGGGGAATATTCTATCATATTCATGTTGAAAGTCCTGGGGTGGAAATATTTACATACTTCTGGTTTAATCATATAATATTGCAGGAATTAATATAATATTAACTCCTTCAGGATTATTTCATTGCCGGCTCTGAACCTTACCAGGTAAATACCTTTTTCCCAGCCGGCCAGATCGACTGTTATGTCATGTTCGGCGGGCATTAGCAAGCTGTTGAATGGTTGTGATATAAGCCTGCCACTGACATCATAAATTTCTGCATGAACAACTGCTTTCCTGTTCAGGATGAAGCGAAGATGTACTTCACCTCTGGCTGGATTCGGAAAAACAAGCAGGTAATCCATGTCGTTGATCAATTCTGCCGGATTAGTATTGGTTTCAGTAAATAATGATCCTTTGAGTTTCCTGCCTTCGGGCAATGCTTCGCCTGTTTCACCTGCCATATATACAGCAATCCAGTCGGGTCGTGGAGGGACATTTTTATCCCATAAAAATTTCTCTTCCCACTCCTGGTCATTAAGCCGGTAATAATTACCTGTAACTGCATAATGGAAAGAAGAAACAGGTCCGGCAAAGGACATCAGCTGAGCCGGGTTGGCAGGATTGGGTGCCAGGAATACCCCCATATTGATATATCCGTTTCCTGCATGAAGAACATAACCAACTTCAGCACCTCCCTCATCCGTAGGTTGCGTGTGGACGTCCGCCACAACATAATCCGAGTTCAGTGCATTAAAGGCATCAAAGAAGAAATCGTTAAACCATCCTGTAATTGAAGGTCCCGAAGCCATGAAGTCATTGATCATGGTTTTCAGAAATGTAATCTCTGTATCATTAAGGGATATGCTTGCAAGTTCCTTTTCGGTAATTGTTTTAAAGACACCCATAATTTCAGCATACCGGTTATAGTAACTGATGATTTCGTCCTTGCTAGAAAACTCAAGACCATCAAAGACCTCCTGGAAGAAATCCGAGGCATTTTCTGCAAAATATTGAATCCTGTAATAAAATTCCGGGTAGGGTTCAATATAGGTATAAGGGTAGGAACAGACAGTACCTCCTGTATATGATTGTTTGCCATAAAGGATATTGTCATGCCTTAATTCGGCCCACGAAGTTAGCTGGGTATTAAGTTTTTCATGATGCCATGCAACGGTCTGCATAAAATAGGGCAGATCCGCGGAGGATTCCAGGGGATTCAGTTCCCGGATGGCTGCCAGCCAGGAGTTATAGAGTGACTGTTTCCAGAATTCCTCATCATAGGCATCAACCAGGTATTTAAGCGAGGATATCTTATAGGCATACTTATATTCTTCCATCTCATCTTCAAGAAGTGCCATCGCATCCTCATTTCCAAGGACTGCCATCACATCAAGCGGATCAGGAAGTCCTCTGAATATTTTCATATCATTATAAATAATTCTGTCATACACAACCTCACTCATGATATATGAATCGATGAGGAATTTCTGTCCCAGCAGTTTGAAGGATACAGGCAATTTCCCGGGATCAGATGAATAGGGATCAACATAAAAGAAATTTGACATGATCTTCTGGCCGTAATCGTCTGATGCATTCAGGCTTTCAGTGAACTTATCGTATATCTCATTATCAAAAAGGTCTGCAGGTGAACTCAACAACTGGCTGGTGAGCCCGTTCAGTTCGGACGGTGTAAGGTTATCATCAGGGCCAACAAGGTGCGAAATTATCTGTTCATGTTTATCCAGCAGGTCCATCTTCCCACAGGAGGATAATAATTCATTGAGCAATATAGCCCCGAGTTGCATCCTTCTTAATTCATCGATGGTCCAGTCTGGTTCCCACGGATTATCAGGTGGGGCGGTCAGAAGAAAATCAATCCTGCCCAGCCACATCATAGTCCTGAAATAATCTTCCAGCGTTCTCTGACCCTCATAGGTCCAGAAAATCTTGTTATAATGTCCCCTTGGTTTAAACTGGCTGAAATCAATCTTGCGGTTACGTGATTCGGTAAAAAGAGGCATTGCAACCATCTGTTCATTATCAATGGCCTGTAAAAGTTCCGCATACGTGCCGGAATTGTGTTTTTGTGGTGGATATGATCCGTTCTGTAAAAGTGACCTGGCAACGGATATATACACGTCAACATCTTCCAGGGCATCACCAAAGCGGCTGTCATTAACATATTTATCATATAATAACGGATAGGAATCATACATTGCCTGAAGCAGATCTTTCAGATTGGGTTCAAGGAATTGCCACTCAATGGTCTGTAATATGACATCATAGGATTTATGTAAAGTATGAAGCACGAAGTCTGTGCTTATAAAGAGGGGCAAATCATTGGAATAGATATTAATAAAAGCACTTGTCCATGAATGGTGCATTAACCGCTGAGAAACCATAAAATGATTGTTTGCCAGCAGTTCCCGCTCTTTTGATGTCAGGTTAAAGACATTGTTAATAGAATCGAACCAGGGTATATTTTTCAATTCAGCCGGATATAACCGGTCTGAATAATAGGTTGTTTTCGGGGAATTGTTTTCAAGTAACTGGCTGGCAGGAAGCGTTTTATTTTGTTCGAGGAACTGCTTATAAAGCACCGGATCAAAGTTACTCTGGGCAAAGAGCAGATTATTTGCCAGGTAAAACAGGAATAGTTTTATTATGGTGGTGCGTATTGTATTCATCGTTTCGCCGAATTTTTATTGAAGATTAATATAATAGTGGTTCATATATGAAATTGAAACCTATTAATCAGATGTAATTATACCACGATAGGTTGCGTTTGAAATAAAAGCAAACTACGAATTATAAAGTGTGCCCCCGAAAGAGTTAGTTAACTTTTGAATAAGTACTTTATATGAAAAGGTCTGCTAAGGGATGTACAAATTTTAAAGACGGCGTAATTCCGAAGGGCTAAAGTTCAATAATTATTCAAAATAACCCAGGGGAAAATAATCCATTCTGACAAATATTATGTCCCATGACTCTGACATGTCATCAGAATAACGTTCATCAGGTCGGATATCAAAAAGAACTGTCCTGCCATCTTTTAGAAAATTAAATGCAACCACCTCTATTTCAACTGAACCGGATTCCCCCTCAGCTGTCCAGCCATTTTTTGTAAATTCATCCTTATAGTAAGAAGCTACTTTGTCAAGATCTTCTTTTATGGCAAATTCAAAATGCCAGATCGAATCCGGATGCAGTTTATGAACCACTTCCAGTTCACCATCCGGGTAAACGGCTATATCATCTGGAAAATCAGCAGGTAGAATTAATTCTTCATACTCCGCCTCGCTGATTTCTTCTTCCAGATTTTCTGTTGTTTCTATCTCTTCAGAGGATTTTTTATTTTTACTGCCACCACATCCAGGAGATGTAAAAAAGACTATCCCTGTAAGAGCTAAAAACAGAAAAAACTTAAAACATTTTTGCATGATTACCTCCGTTTTTTGGTTTTAACATAGATAAAGTTAAATATTGTGTTGAAAGAAATCAAGTTAAACAGGAATTTTCCGTGATTATTTGGGATCATTACAATATAGAACAACAGGATAATCAATCCTATAATTATTGCTGTTAAGCAAATCAGGGCAAGTGGGGTAACCTGATTGTAAACAATTGTTCCCCGGGAAGAAATTTTTATGAATCTCTTAAGCTTTGAGGAAATCCATTGGCACATCCCTCAACCTGGATATATCCATGATTTTTGACCGTATGTCAAATCCTGCTGAACATGTCACCTCACACTGTGAGCATTCCATACAAGGGATGCTGGAAATACAAGTATTGTCAAGAGTGTACCTGGCATGTTCAAGATTGCAATAGCCGTAAGCATACATAAAACTCCGCATGATAGTTGGAATATCCAGTTTTTGTGCGCATTGAACCATACATTGCCTGCACTGTCTGCAGTAGAGTCCGGGAGCAATTTCATTTGATGCAAGTTTCAGATCCTTCATCTCTTCATCGGTTAATTTCAGATTCCCCTTGATCAATGCAATATTTTTTTGCAGCTCACTGAAATTGGTCATTCCTGAAACCACCGTTGACACATTCTTATTCTGCAAGACCCACTTCAGTGCGGCATCTGAGTTGACGGGCTGTGTCCTTTCCTGATCCCAGTAGGCTCCGGCCTGGGCTTTCATACCGATAATGCCGACACCGGCTTTTACAGCGTATGTAATGGCATCATTCATTTCCTGAATGTTATCGTTCCTGAAATTGTAACCCGGCATAACCACATCATATATTTTTGTATCTGCTGCAGCTTTTATGGCCTCATTCTGGAAGCTGTGTGTTGCGATGCCTACATATCTTGTCTTACCCTGTTTTTTGAGATCTTCCATTGCTCTCAGTAAGGGCTCGAAGAATATGGATTCCCTTTTTGCTGCATAGGGCAACAACATGAAGTCGAGATAATCCATCCCGAACCGTTTAAGGCTTTCTTCCGCCGTTTTAATCTGGGCTTCATAGGTTGATTCTCCTGTAAAAATCCCTCCTCTGTGGTCAACTCCTTTGGGTATTACAGCGCTGCCAATGATCAACGTTTCGCGGGGCAGATCTCTGACAGCATCTGCAAGTAGTTTCTCGTTATTTCCTTCCCCGTAATAGGTTGCTGAGAAAAACATTCTTATTCCGTTATCATAGGCGGCTTTAATAAAGCCGGCGGCAGAAGCCCCTTCAACACCCATGCTGATAATCGGTACGTTGAGTCCTGTTTTTCCAAGTATCCGGGTGGGCAGGTCGCTGCTGTATGAGGGGGTAACCGGTATGGCATTAGCATTATGAATAGTTCCCGGGAGCAGGGCTGCACCTGAAACACCAATCAGGCTCTTTTTAAGAAAAGATCTGCGTGAATCATTTTTCATGGCAATATAGTTTAATGTGTTAGTATGTTTTTCTTCATTAGATAACAAACTATTAGTTGAAGCTGTATTAAAGGTTAATAATTGTTTTTTTATCCTTTGGGGATATGTCACAACTTCATTAAAAGGCTTCTCGCAAAGTTCGCAAAATTGTTGCAAAGATCACAAAGCCCTGATTAACAAAAAGTTGTTTTTTGCGAACTTGATGTTTTCTTTACGCTCTTTGCCTGGCGGCAGGCAGGTCTGCGTGAAAAATCATTTGGGATACAGCCCCTTTGCCTGCCTGGCCGGATTGTGATCCATTATGGTTCAATTAATTATACTAACCACAAAGGTACACAAAGGTTTACCTGAAGGATCACAAAGGACTTTTGATACAGTCCAAAGTTAATGAGCACTTACGGATGCATCTTGTCGATTTCCCGCTCAGGAACCAGGACTTTATTTACTTTTTTGACAATTAACTCCTCCCCAAGGTTAAATTCAGCTGTTTGCCTGATATCTTTTGAAGAAGCACCAATTTTTATCTCGTACGTTCCTGCTTCAGCAATCCATGAGGAAGATGCTTCGTCGTATGATGCCAGGTCACCCTGGTTTATTGTAAAACTCATCGTCTGGCTTTCACCCGCACCAAGCAGACCGGTTTTTCCAAACGCTATGAGTTCCTCTGCGGGTTTATCAAGTTTTTCTGCAGGTGTGCTCAGATAGACCTGGACAACCTCTCGGCCGGGAAGAGTGCCGGCGTTGGTAATATCTACCGAGACAGTCAACTGGTCATCGAATTCTGCAGAACTGACCTGTATGTTGCCGTATTCAAATTGTGTATACGATAGACCGTACCCGAATTCATATGCAACGGGGACGTTAAAAGTATTATAATAACGATAGCCAACATAAATATCTTCCTCATACACAACTTCTGCATCAAGGATTCTTCTGCGGAATGGTCTTTGTTGTCCTTCGCGGGATTGGCGAACTGTGGTATCGGGTGTCTCAATTCCGGGGAAGTTTTCAGCTGATGGTACATCGTCATAGGAAATTGGGAAGGTGCTTGTAAGTTTGCCTGATGGATTGACTTTTCCCCGGATCACATCAACAATTGCATTTCCGGTTTCCTGCCCGGGTTGCCATGCAAGGAGTATAGCATCCGGGAAGTCCCTCCAGCTGGCCACTTCGATGACACCTCCGATATTCAGCACGACAATTGCTTTCTTTCCTTTCGATTGGAATTCCTGTGATACTGCTTGTATCAATGATTTCTCCGTATCTGTAAGGTAAAAGTCACCCGGTTCGGCTGATCGGTCGCTTCCTTCACCTGAATTTCTCCCTATTGTAATAAGAGCAACATCTGCTATGTCAGCAAGTTTCCGGACTGTATTGCTTTTAATTTCCATTTCAGGGATGGGATCTGGTCCTCTGAAGAAGGACCGCCTTCTTGGTTGGTTTGCCCGTGCTTCCCTCATGTAGTTCATATATTCATTCTGGAGGGATTCGTCTACTGAGAATCCTCCGTTTTCCAGGCCTTGCACAAGTGAGACACTGTAGGCCTCATTGACATCTCCGCTTCCGGTGCCGCCGGTTATAATTTCATAAGAAGTATTACCGAATGCGGCAATCGATTTTATATTTTCTTCGAGGGGCAGTGCACCCTGCCTGTTTTTTAATAAAACCATTCCCTCAACTCCGGCCTGACGGGCTACTTCGGCATGAGCAGCGAGATCAGGTTTATCAGAGTAAGCATATCCTTTAAATCTTGGGGTTTTAAGAATGATGTTGAGGATTCTCTCCACATTCTGATCCAGTACACCTTCATCGAGGGTGCCCTCCTGAACGGCTTTGATAATTTCTTCTGATTGCCGGACCTGTCCGGGCATCAACAGGTCGTTCCCTGCTCTCATCTGTGCTACAGCATCGCTTCCTCCACCCCAGTCAGTCACGACATATCCCTGAAAGCCCCAGTCTTCCCTTAATATTTTTGTAAGAAGGTCGTAACTTTCAGATGCATAGGGGCCATTGATCTTGTTATAGGATGACATCACTGTCCATGGCTGAGCTTCCTCTACAACAATCCTGAAACCCTCCAGGTAAATCTCACGCAGTGCACGTTCAGAAACAATCGTGTTCACAATATTCCTGTTTGTTTCCTGGTTATTGGCGGCAAAATGTTTAACGGACGTGCCTACTCCCTGTGATTGAATCCCGTTCACCATGGCAGCAGCCATTTTGCCGGTGATTAACGGGTCTTCCGAATAATATTCAAAATTTCTTCCGCACAACGGATTACGGTTAATATTCATGCCAGGACCAAGGATGACATCTGCTCCGTATTCAAGTACCTCATTGCCCATAGCCTCTCCAACTTTATGCACAAGTTCCACATCCCAGCTGGAAGCAAGCAGGGTGGCAATAGGAAAAGCAGTACAATAGTATGTATTGGGATCATCATTACGGTTGGGACTGATCCTTAGTCCTGCTGGACCATCAGCAACAACCATCGTGGGAATACCCAGCCGGGATATTTCTACTGTCCTTCCTGCTGCTCCCGGGACCAGCTTTCTTATTTTATCAAGCATAGCCTGATAAGCTGAATCCACCTCCGGTTCCTCGCGGCGGGGAAAGGCAGCAAGGACCGAATCGGGTAAGGCGGGCATCTCAAAAAACATACCGGTACCAACCACCAGCATTGCTTTTTCTTCCAGTGTCATTGCGGCAACAACTCTTTTAACAGAGGATTTGCCCAGTTGGGGTTCTGTTTTTGTACATGCAGTCATGCATACAAAGAATACAACCAGCAGAGATAACAGGATGTATCTCAATCTTGTGTTTTTCATAGTGATATTTAATTTAGGGTTTGCTGTCAAACAGTAAATAAAGAAAATATTTCGTGAAGTCTGTCTATCAAAGTTACAATTTTTTCCCCGCAGATTTCCGCAGATAAAGTAATTGATTCACGCGGAAATAATTGCATGTAAATCAGAAATCTGGAACAATCTGTGCAAAAATTAAGATAATCTGTGAGAACTTTTATAGTTTAGAAAAACAAGTTAATGTAAATAGTCATTTCCCTGTACTTCATATAATTTATTATGAAATAATGATTAACAACAGAATTATTTTTTACATATGTTTCAGTATATCGGATAAACCGGTAAGGTCATGAATGATAAAATCAGGCTGGTGTGTTATTTCAGCATCAGCCCCATCCCGGTTTATCAATACAGACTTAATCCCTGCACTGGCAGCACCTCCCACATCTTTTTCCGGATTGTTGCCAACCATGATTGTCTGTTTATTCCGGATACCGAGGTTTTCAAGAGCAACATTGAAAATCCTGGGATCAGGTTTGGAAACCCCCACCTCAACTGATATGACTACTGTTTCAAAGAAGGATTCAATACCAGATGATATGATTTTCCCTCGCTGAAGATCCGGAACCCCGTTGGTGATGATAGCCATTCTGTAATGGGGTTGAAGAGTCCGGAGCATATTTATGGTTTCAGGGAAAAGGATATGTTTGCGTCCTCTGATCGCAGGATAAGTTATTGCCAGTTTTTTTGCCATTTCTTCATCTTCAATGGAGAAAGCTTTCAAAGCATTCATCCAGGCGTCAAACCGGTATCCGGAGGCTAATGATCTGAATTGATGCATTTCCGGTTGCGGCCCATCAAATCCGGCCCAGAGGCCTTCCCACGAACTGATTGAAATGTGCCTGGCATATTCAATAGTAGGCAACTGATACCATATTTCCCTGATTTTAATACGGGCAGTTCCTGCAAAATGGTGTGCATCAACACCATACTTTTGTTCTACAAGTAGTGAGGCCTCAAGAAAGGATTCAACAACAGAATTTTCCTCCACAATCAGTGTATCATCGAGGTCGAAAAGAATAGCTTTGATCATAAAGCAAATTTAGGTCACAGGGAACCACAGAGTATAATGAGAACCACAGAGATTTACTCTGTGGTCCTCCACAATTTCTGTGGATCTCTGTGATCCCTAAAGATAAAAGAATTAATAATCAGGTAAAGTTATTTCCACAAGAAAATCATCCACCCACATTATCCCTTTGCTGTTATTCCAAACATATACAACAAGCTGGTCTTCCGGTTTGAGCTTATAGCGTATCGGTTTTGAGAAATATACTTTATTCCATACATTTCTTTCACTCGCTGTCTCTCCTATGTTCCTGGTATAATAACCGATTGTCTTGTCGTTCCTTATAATCTGGATGACAAGGAAGGTATTCACATTTTCAGTCAGCATAACTTTGGCAGATGTGTTGATAATAAATTTCTTCCTGCCTGTTATTTCAGAACGGGGTAATCGGAAGGTATAACTGAATGAATTGACCGAATCCAGCCTGTTGCTGTATCTTCCTGAATAAAACTGTGCGGTATCAAGAAAATTATTATCTCCACTCCATCCTTCTGCTCCGGATTCAAAATCATGATATGTCAAAAATAATGATTTTTCCTTGCCTGTTGCTTCGGAAGTATAATGTATAAATGAACTGATCCTGGTACGGTCGATGATTTCTGTTCCCGGATACAGCTCATTCAATAAATAGGGAATCTCCGGCCATAATCTGATATTGATATGGGCAAAAAGTAACTTGTCCTTCTGGTTACTGCTGAGATCATGACCCAGCCGGGTGATCATTGCCGGTAGACACTGCGTATATACTTTATAATCAATTTTTATGTCCTGTTTTTCTGAAATCTTTTCCAATTCTGCCTGGTTGTCAACCATGAAAATAAGCCCGGTGGAAGACGGATTTTTTTCTGCAATCTCATTTACCGATGTGACATACTTGTGGTATATCCTGTCCGATTGTTTTTGCCGCATATTATTCAATAATAAAACAGTGGCAAATAATATCAGAAAAATCAACACACCGGGAAGAAGTATTTTAAATGGACTGGAGAAATATTCTTTCAGATAATCCATGACCAGGAGCAGGATGACTACCAGCAAAGCTAAATATGAGATAATGAAAGCTGCTTTTACTATATTATCCTTATAAATAAATTTCACCTCGTGATGGCCGACTGGTAATAAGAAGGAGATAAACAGTTGGTTTGATGTAAAATGAGGAACAGTTTTGCCATCCACAAGCACTTCCCACCCCTTATAGTTACTCTGAAGCAGTGTAAGTATCTGTGGTTGTGCAGTTCTTGTAATTGTTCTGATCTCATGTGGACTAAATTCAGTTAAGTATACTGTGTCTCCCGGGTTGCTGTGCAGGTTTTCCTTACTCACTTTAAAATAATCTTTTTCTGAAATAAAAAGATCTAAGGCATGAAAGCTCCTGATGCTATCCGGAGGGTGATCATTTTCATTATAGATTCGGTCGGAGAGATAAACCAGCCGATTCCGGAGTATTGCATTTTTCAGTGATGGCACCTGGTCTTCAAGGTATTTGTATCCTTTAAGTTTGAATGAGGTAAATGCATCAAAAGAGACTGATTTATTGAATATATTCACATTTCTCCAGAGTGGTTCGAAGGCAGCCGCACCATCTGTATTACTTAAAATTTCAGATGGTGGGGTAACAGGAAATCCCCTTGGCCTTTCTTTCAGCTCTGCCCTGATGGCCAGTGGATAGAAATCCTTGGAACATCCGGTATACATAATATTCATCTGCACTGAAATGAACATTTCGATAATAATGAAAGCCGGAATAATAAGTTTCAGTTTTTTCTTTCTTCTTACCAGAAAGTAAAATGATACCAGCAAAAATATCTGTATGATTGAATGGATCAATATATGCTCATATATTGAAAGAGCTTTTATTTTATCCTGCAAAGAGATATCATGATCATTAAAAGTTAATCCATGATCGGAAATTTTCAGGAAGCTCCAGCCAAGGAGGAACATAAGTATAATCCCCATTATAACCAAGGGAGGGGCAAACCTCCGCCATATTTTTCCCGGATCTTTCAGGAAAGCATGGATTGCCAGTCCTCCCGTAATAATAGCGGGTATGATAATGACCACCCTGAGAAATCCGGGGATTCTGAACAGATCCATCAGCGGGAAATATTTATAAAGAACTTCCCTGACAGGAAGGTATGGTCCGAAAGAAGCGAGCAGGAAAATGAATCCAAAAATCAGCAGTATTTTTAATCCGGCTTTAATCCTGATGAACAGGCCTGCAATGAAAAATCCCAGCATGAATATGCCCATGTACAGGTTGGCCATACTTATATCAGTACCAAAAAACGCCGGTCCTTTCGCAACACCATAAGGTAAAAACAGTGATATCAGAGACCTGGGAGTAAAGGGATTTTCCATGACCTGTCCGAGCGTTAATCCTGATAACCTGTCGACATAATGAAAGACATCTCTGAGGGATACAATGATTACCAGGCACAGAATCCCGGTGGTCAATAACCAGGCAAGATTTACCTTGATAATCCTTAAGAAGTCATGGTAATTTCTCTTTACCAGAGCCCTGATACAGTAATAAAAGAACAATATGAATAACAGGTAACCCATAACAATGCTTATTGCCTGGTAACCTCCACTTATCAGAAGAAAAGTAAACAGGCTGAGAAACAGGATGTTTTTAATGCCACCGGGTTTCTCAGATAACCTGAGATAATAAAGAATTACCCAGGGCATCCATGCCATGCTTACAATCAAAAAAAGATGCTGTGCATTGGATACAAACACACCTGATAACATAGTTGCTGCACCTGCAATAAAAGCAGGCAGGTTATCAGCACCAAAATGCCGGGTGAGCCTGTACATTCCTGATCCCGAAATAAAAATATATAAGATGAAAAGGATATGAAGGGTGATATTGGAGTATCCGACAGTTGATCCTATCAGGATAGTTTCGGGGTACCAGGTGGGGCATTGAAGATCAGCGTGAATGGGATAGCCGGCTGACTGGTAAGGATTCCAGTATGGAAAATAAAAATGGCGAAGACATTCACCCACATGAAAGCGCCATGGAAGAATCACATCAAGCATATCATATTGAACACTGTATTGAAGAATTGAAATTTCCCAGTATGCAAAAATGCTGATCAGCAACAGAAGGATGTTGATCTTTAATTCGCTCTCAAAAAAATTACGAAAGAAGGATTTAATCATGGAAGATTTATTTCAGAATGATCCTATAAATTTAATTAAAGGAACTTAACAAGATTATAATAATCCATTCTATTATTGTTCTATAACCTGAGGTTTCTACTTATCTTTCATTAACCACAGAGAGTACAAAGATTTTATACCGGGAACCACAGAGTATAAATACTTGATAAAAAAATCTCTGTGATCTCTGTGTCAATTCTCTGTGTACTCTGTGGTAAAATTTATAAGCTATTAAATCTTGGTCTGAAATAGTATTATTTGTAGATTTGATACATACCAAATTAATCATCCACCCATGAAAAAAAATATTCGTTATATCGTGATCTTTATCGCCATATTTTTTATCAGCATTGGGGCAGATATTACTTTCCGGATAATGCTGCCTGCCATTGTTCAGGTACCGAAAAATATTAAGACAGTTGCCATCATCGACAGGTCTTTACCGGATGATGAGATTCGTAACAGGATTGAGGCAGGCCTTACCCTTGAGGGTATCGGGCAGGACAAGCTGGGTACCCAGACTACTCTTGACGGTTTGAATGACATGCTTCAGAATTCCGTTAAGTTTAAGGTAATAAGGACAAATGAAGCAATGGTCGGCCAGGATTTACTCAGTGCTGCATTTCCTGAACCCATACCATGGACTACTATCGAAGAGATGTGCCAGAAATATGGTGCCGAAGGTATCATCTCACTGGAAAAATATGATTCGGATTTCATTATTACCGGCGGGAAGATTGGAATGCCGGGAGAGGGATTGGCTGCGCGTGGGGTTGCCACTGTCAATATCGGATTCAGATTTTACGATCTGGCAAGCAGGAGCATTATTGACGAAAATCTTTTTACCCACAGAATGAACTGGGATGCCGGGGGAGGGACGATCCTGGAAACAGTCGGCAGTGTAATAGGCAGAAATGATGTTATCAGGAAAGTGAGCTATGATGCCGGTTACATGTATGGACAGAGGATATCACCATCATGGTATTACGTGACCCGTCACTATTACAGACGATGTAAAAGAGATCCTGACCTGGCGGAGGGGGCAAGGATGATGGAGGCCAATGACTGGGATCATGCGATTGAAGCATTGAATGCAGCTCTGGAAAACGGACACAGGAAAGTAAAGGGCAGAGCAGCACATAATCTTGCTGTAGTTTACGAAATACTTGGAGACCTTGAACAGGCACGTGAGTATGCAAGGATGGCATGGGGGAGATATAAGTGTAGGAAATCACGGGACTATGGTTTTATCCTGAATGAAAGGATCAAGGAACAGGAGGTGGTGGAGTATCAGTTGGAAGAATATTTGCAGGGAGAATAGAGCAGGGAGCATGGAGTAGGAAGAGATCGACGAAAGGGAAAAGGAGCAAATGATTAATAGAAAAATCAACCCCCACATATTTATTCGTGGGCTAAAACAATCCAGGAAAGAAAGGGCAAACGGGCGAAAGGGCAATAAATTATTCTTTCGAAATGTGGTGTCCTAATCAACCCGAAGAGTCATTTAAATTTTTTTTATAATTGTTCTTGCTTTTCCACCTATATGAACCCTGTTATAAATGTTGTTCATGAGAGGCTTGAATGAATATGTTTCCCATCTTATTAACTGAAATCCGGTTTTATTCAGCAGGTAAACAAATGTGGCTTTCGAGAATTCATTACAATGGCCCGGTAAAAATGATGGACCATATTTCTTTTTATGAATTCCTGTAACGGATAAGAATCTTTTAAGCCGGTGAGTAATAGATTTGATGTTTGGAAATTCCAGGTGTGCAAAACCATCATCCTTCAGAAGCTCATAAATTTTCCGCATAGCCAGCAATGAATCAGGCAGGTGCTCCAGAACATGCCTTACAGAGACCAGATCATACTTTTCTTTTGTGGTATCATATTCCATGAAGTCTGCAATATCAACCTCAATATTAAACCTCTCCCTTACATATTCAGCAAATGGTGGAGATATCTCAATTCCCTTGACTTCCCAGCCGTCTTTTCGTGCCTGGTAAAGGACATTCCCCCCTCCACACCCTATGTCGAGATATTTCCCTTTTCCGGGAACATATTTTTTTATAAACCTGTACACCTGTATCGCCCTGATATCCTTATCATAATCCGCCTTTGGTTTAAATCTCTTAAAGTACTGATGCTGATGTTCAGCAATTTTAAGGCCGGTAAGGTCGAGGTTAACAAGCCCGCATTTTTCACATTTATAGTATTTAAATTGGTTGTTATCCCCAATCGAGTAAAAAAGCGTAAGTTCGTTGCTTTTGCAGATTCTACAATGCATATGAATCCGTTATTAAATTAACGTCAGTTCGATATAAAAATAGATCATAAAGCACTGAATATGAATAATTTAATTATTAATAACAAATGGAGTAATGGAAAAATGGAATGATGGAATAATGAAATGTATTTAAAAATCGTTTATCATTAGAATCCAATATTCCATTATTCCAATATTCCATTGTTTCATCAATATGCACCAGTCTATAAATTAATTATTTGTAAACGCGTTGTGGTATTAAATAATGCATGTTTTTGAATATTATATTTTTATATCTGGCCGCGCCGCCGGTGCGGCCAGATATAAATCTGATTATCAATATTATCGTCTTTAATAGCACAACGCGTTATTTGTTAAATATTTTATGTCGAACTAACGTTAAATTAATTTCAATTCGTAATTAGAAACAGAATACAAAGAATTTTATATTACCCTTTAATCAAAGTTAATAAATTACCTGTTTCAATTCCCATAACTATTTTATTTTTAATTTGTTGTTAACTGACTCATTCTGATCCCTGTCTATTTATTATCTTTATCATCATTCTCAAATCAAATTTAAAATGAAAATCATTCATCGTTTTCTTGTTTGCCTGTTTATCGGAATATATGCATTGGCAACTTCCTATTCCCAGGAATCCGATCCAGGGCTCCTTACGCTTGAACGGATATTCAATTCGTATGAGTTCATTCCTGATTTTTTTGGTCCGGCAAAATGGATGGAAGATGGATCTGGTTATACAACGATTGAATATTCATATTCCTATGATAAGGCCGAACTTGTGAAGTATGATGTTAAAAGTGGGGCCAGGACATTAATAATGAAAACTGAAAATTTCATTCCTGAAGGCCTGGAAACTCCCATTGATATAGATGATTACAGCTGGTCTCCAGACGGGAATTATCTGCTTCTTTTTGCTAATACTGTGAGGGTATGGCGTACGAATACAAAAGGGGATTACTGGATCTATGACCTGAGAAGCAGTAAGCTCAGACAACTTGGAGCGTTTGCGGATCCTTCCACCCTGATGTTTGCAAAATTCTCACCTGATGGAAAAAAAGTTGGATATGTTGTGGGTAATAATATTTATGTTGAGGATCTTGTATCAAAGGATATCAATCAACTGACTGATGATGGGTCAGCAACGCTGATAAATGGTACTTTCGACTGGGTTTATGAAGAGGAATTTGGTATCCAGGATGGATTTCGATGGAGCCCCGACAGCAAAAAAATTGCCTACTGGCAGATTGATGCTTCAGGAATAGGGGAATTTTTACTGATCAATAACACTGATTCGTTATACCCCAGGATCACTACCATCCCCTATCCAAAAGTAGGCCAGACCCTTCCATCAGCCAGGTTAGGCGTAATAGCTGTTGATGGTGGTAAAACAGTATGGATGAAAACAGATGGAGATCCAAGGAATAATTATATACCAAGGATGGAATGGGCAACCAGTTCGGAAGAGATTGTTTTCCAGTATATGAACCGGCTCCAGAATAACAACCGGGTTGTTTTAGGTGACATCAAAACAGGCAATATACAGACCATCCACACTGAAACGGATGATGCCTGGGTTGATGTTGTGGATGATTTTCAATGGATTGATGATGGCAGGTATTTTACCTGGATCAGTGAAAAATCCGGCTGGCGGCATATTTACCTGATTTCCCGTGACGGTAAGGAGATCAGGCAGATCACCCATGGTAATTATGATGTGATTTCCGTAGAACTTATAGATGAAAAGGGAGGATATATTTACTTTATTGCATCACCTGATAATCCGGCACAGAGGTTTCTTTTTCGAGTGAAAATTATTGGAGGAGGAGAACCGGAGAAAATCACAACTGGGAAACGTGGGACACATTCATATGATCTATCCCCCGATGCAAAGTGGGCATTCCATACATGGTCTGATTTTGAGACACCACCTGTAACGGAGCTCATCAACCTGCGAAAACATAAAACGGAAAGGATAATAGTTGAAAACAACAGGATTAAAATAAATCTTGAGAGGACATACAAACCACAGGTTGAATTCTTCAGGATTGATATTGGAGAAGGAATGAAGCTTGATGGGTGGATAATGAAACCATACAATTTCAATGCATCTAAAAAGTACCCGGTATTATTTTATGTTTATGGAGAGCCGGCCGGATCAACCGTACGGGATTATTTCTCAGGCAGGCAATACCTGTGGTATACAATGTTAACTCAGAAAGGCTATATAATAATCAGCATCGATAACCGCGGTACCAATTCACCCCGTGGGAGGGAATGGAGAAAGTGCATATATAAGCAGATTGGGATCATTGCTCCTGCCGATCAGGCAGAAGCAGCAAACAGAATAGGGGAATGGGATTTCATTGATAAAGAACGGTTTGCCATCTGGGGATGGAGTGGGGGAGGATCAATGACACTGAATGCCCTGTTACAATACCCTGAAATTTATCATACGGGGATCGCTGTGGCATCTGTGCCGGACCAGCGGCTGTATGATGCAATCTATCAGGAAAGATATATGCATACACCCGAATTAAATCCTGATGGTTTTGTAAAAGGTTCACCCATAACCTATGCAGGGAATCTTAAGGGAAACCTGCTGATTATCCATGGTACCGGTGACGATAATGTCCATTACCAGGGTATGGAAAAGCTTATCAATGAGTTCGTAAGGTATAATAAACAATTTACCATGATGGCCTATCCCAACCGTTCTCATGGAATCTTTGAGGGAGAAGGAACGACATTCCATCTTTATACTTTGATGACAAACTTTTTAATGGAGAAAATGCCACCAGGAGGGAATTAGGAAAATCCGAAAGTCGAAATTCCGAAAAACGAAACAAACTCGAAAAACGAAACAAACTCGAAAAACGAAACATTAGAATCCCAAACTCATTACTCACACTTCCGCCCCTTTAGGGACGAAATTTCAAATAAACCAGGAAACAGGAAAATCAAAACCTCTCTGAGGATCAGACAGGATTCGATTTTCGAATTTCGATTATCCATTCTCCACTACCTCATCCTTTATCCCAGATTCACATTGAATGCTTTTAACAACAACTCCGTCCCAATCCCACTGGTCATCAACCTTTCTTTCTTATTGCTGAGAAGTTTCCTGGTCCAGTCAGTAAAACCTCCGTCCACAAGATCATATTCCACTCCTTCTTCAGATGTTAAAGTGATTCTGAAACAAATATCGTCATAATAATTTTTTGCGGCTTTCCTGTGCGGATCAAAGGAGAACCGGAATCTGGAATACTTTTTTGTTAGAGGGTTAGCTATAGTATTCAATAGTCGTTCGTTGTGTCTCCTGCTGAAATCAGTAATAAAGGTTTCAACTGTTGGATAATCCTTTTCCGGTAAGATTTTTTGAAAGAGGTCAAGGTAGAATGATATATGTTCCTTCAGGCTGTCAATTTCAAAATGCAGGTGTCCTTCATCACGCCCTGCTGTGCACAGAGCAAATATCCTGAAATGGGCTGATAATTTTTTTCCTGGATCGAAAGTCTGACCCCGAATAAGCCGGTGTGATGAGCATAATTTTATTCTGGAAGCAGATCTGGAGTCGGATCTAAACAATGCTTTTCTTCGTCTGGCACATTCAAGTGCGAGAAAATTAGTTGAATCAGCTACAACTTCCGTGTTTCTGGAGGTGGTTATGATCCTTTTCTGACTTAAACTGGAAAGAGCCGAACAGGTCCCGAAGGGTGCGACAGGAGATAATTCAATCGCATTGAAATCCTGCGATAGTAAAGAAAATGCTAACAGGTCAAACCGCAGGTAGTCTTCCTGACTGATCTCCGATGGTTGTACAAAACGGTTTTTGAGATATTCATGATAAGTCTTGGAGATGGTAATGAAACCGGATTGAAGATCATAAACTTCAAGCATCAGTGATTGCAATTCGGAGGGGGCTAGCTGACCGGAAAGGATCTCCGGTAAATCAGGAATACCTGTTTTAAATATGATCTTTTGGAGGATTTTGTTTTTCATGATATATCTTCCTTTCTCTGGAATATTTGATATAAATAACTATTGCTATAACAAAATAAGCTAACGCAACCAATAGATAGATCTTCCATATATGCCTGGATTCCTTCATATAAAAATCATATGCTGCAGTGAATGAAACAATTGCATTAAAAAGATTAACAGCAGCATTGGCCAGTAACTTTCTCTCCTTCCAGATTCTGAACCCAATAATATTAAAAGCAGATGTGAAAATTAAGATTCCGGAAAGTAAATAATTCTTTTCTGTGGCACAGATTATTCCAAGTACAAGGAATGCAATTCCATTGATCAGGAGTGTACGTTGCTGCAGTTTATCCCTTAGTTTGCTCATGCTTGATCTTAACAATTGAGAGTTATTTATTTACCCAGGCCAATCAGATATTAATCCCGTTAATATTCAGAATACCTGACAGACGCTCTGCACTCCATGCTCTCTGCTCCATGCTCTCTGCTCCATGCTCCATGCTCTCTGCCCCATGCTAAAATATCCCATATATTCTACAGGAGACTGAATTTCTCTAAAAACTTTCTGGCTTCTTTTTTTGTTTTCGGACTATCACTTTTGAGCAGTTCTTTCGCAAAATTCATAACCTCTTTCCTGGTATTATGATCAAGAAGATCCCATAATTCAGCAAACGCAAGAAGTGCATCTCCTTTCAACAGACCTTTGTGTTCCTGCTTGATCTTATCGACTGAAAACAAAAGTTCTTTTATTCTTGGAATATATTCCGGGCGGGCTTTCCCAATCCACCAGATGTTCAGTAAGAGATATCTCACCGGAATGACATTATCGTGAAACATTATATCGAAGAAATCATCTTCCAACTGTGGGAAAAGATTTTTTTGATCTACAATGACAAGCCTGGATATTAAAATAATTGCCGTAAGAATATGATAGATATTCTGGCTATAGAGTTGTTCCATGAAGTTATTCCAGTAGGGATAGATTTTTTCAGGTTTTTCTTCAGCAATACTGGTAAGAATTTTTACACTATTGTACCTGATGGTTTCTTTTTTCTCATTCAGGTTATCAATAAGTTCTTCAAGAAATGGTTTATGATCCAGGCACATTTTTTTAATCCCATCCAGGTCCGGATCTTTATTAACAAGCAAATGATAGAGTTGTCTTTCCATTTGTATTCTGATTAAGAAGGAGAGGTTTGAAGTTAATAATTTTTTACAACTGAGATTAGATTCGGAGTCGCAATGATCATAATTGTCACATTATCGCAATGGTATTAATAGTTAAAGGGAAAACAGGTGCAGGGAGCCGGAATTTATAACAGGTGAAGATACGAACAAGTCATCCTGGATCCGTCGGAAGGAAGATGAAGGACCTCAAAATTTCCAGTGACTAACCATGATATAAATGTCACTATCACAGGCTATTCGTTTGAGAGAAATTGACTATAAATCTTTATAGACGATTTTGACAGATGAGACGAGATCCCTCGGTCACTTCTTTCCCCCGGGATGACCTGATTCTAAAGACAGGTGTTATATTAAATGATAATTTAATAAGAGAATCTTTTACTTAAGCAAGGAAGATCCTGACATGGCTTTGCTCTTCATGATGATAAACTTATTGAGAAAAGATTCTGAAACAAATTCAGAATGACCTTGACTCTGAAGAAACCTTTTAGGGATCAAACAATAACTGAACAACAACAGGAACAACAGGAACAACAGGAACAACAGGAACAACTACAACGGCTTCACCGGTATACAGATATCGAATGCGAACTTCCCTTTACCATCTTTCGGATGGTCGTAGTAAAGTTCATATGGAAGCCTGTCATCGGGTTGATAACCACTTTCCGGAAGCCACTCACCCATCATGGTATTCCATGCATCACTGAATTCATTTTCAGTTATTTCAAAATGGCCGATTGCGTATTTTCCACCAGGGATTGTCATTTTCCCGATTTCACCGTCAACGCTTGTATTCTCAGGTACCGTTATACAAGCACTTGATCTGAGTTTATCTTCATCCGTAATCTCAGGATCGTCATGATATACGGTGAGAATTTTTGTTTTGGGGAACCTGACCAGTCCTCTGTTGCCAGCCCATTTCATCAACTTGTTAAAAGCTTCTCCAACTCCACTGAAGGAGCCTACATGGCGGCAATATACAACATGCATTTCAGGCATGTCTTTAATTTCTACTTTCATAGCTAACCTCCTGAATTTATCTGGTTTAAAATCAGGCAAAAGATATTCATGAGAGGTTATTTTGGCTTTGCCAGGCTTGCTATCTATTATGCCGGTTTTGCTATTCAGTATGCCAGCTTTGCTTTTCAATTTACTGATTTTGCTGTATCCTTTATATCCAAGATTTCTCAGCTCTGATGGCTGTATCCTGAAATATAACCTGAAGGCCCTTGAAAATGCAGCAGCACTTGTAAATCCACATGAAAAAGCAATTTCAGTAATGGAATATTTTGGATTATCGACCAGCATACTGACAGACCTTTCAAGTCTTTTTCTCCTGATGAAATAATTCAGTGTTTCTCCTGTCATCGCACTAAATATGCGGTGAAAATGAAAACGGGAAAAATTTGCAATATTTGAAAGCAATGCGAGATTAAGATCAGCATCAAGATTGTTTTCTATATAATCGATAACCCTGTTGATTCTAAAAGTATATTCCTGACGCAGGAATTTGGCATGAATGGAATCCCGGTTTTTCATGAAAAAATATTAATTCAGAGATTTATTTAAAGATAGTCATAATTATTCAGGTCATATAGGGCAGGAGAGTAATCAGAAAGTGACGGATTTTTTTCTCTGTGTTCCTCATTTATCCTCTGTGGCTCTCCGTGACCGATAAAAAAATAATTCTTATCTTAACCTACAAAAAAACGAATAATGAAACCTTACTCCATATCCAGAAGATTATTCTTCAGAAAAGCTATTGCTGCCACTGCAGTCACCGTTATTACACCCTATGCATTTTCCAGGGATTATCCTGAAAATCAAAAGTCACCACTGGATGGTAAAAAAGTACTCTTTGTCTGGGGAGGCTGGATGGGCCATGAACCGGATAAATGTCGTGATATTTTTGTCCCATGGATGAAATCGGAAGGGGCGACAGTAAATGTCTCAGAAACACTTGATTCATATGTTGAGATTGATTTGAAAAACGACATTGACCTTATTGTTCAGGCCTGGACAATGGGCAGGATCGAAGCCAACCAGGAAAAAGCCCTGCTGGAAGCGGTAAAAAGCGGGGTTGGCCTGGCTGGGTGGCATGGAGGACTGGGTGACTCTTTCAGGAATAACACTGAATACCAGTTTATGGTTGGAGGACAATGGGTGGCTCATCCGGGTGGAGTAATCGATTACAGGGTGAATATTGTTGACCATGAAGATCCGGTAACGCGTGGCTTGTCAGATTTCAATATGCATTCTGAACAATATTTTATGCACGTTGATCCAAATGTTAAAGTGCTTGCTACCACTACTTTTTCTGATGAACATGCCGACTGGATCGGTGGTAATGTGATGCCGGTAGTATGGAAGAAGGTTTATGGTAAAGGAAGGGTTTTTTATTGCTCCCTCGGACATGTTTCAGCTGATTTCAATGTGCCGGAGGCTTTGGAGATTCAGAAAAGAGGTATTCGCTGGGCTTGCATGAGTAAATATGAACCTGTGGAAGATTGGAAAATGCCGGTTTATGAGGAGTTGCAGAAGAAGGAGTAACGTAATAAATGCAGGTCCTTTAGTCAGGTGGAACAACATCATCTAAACAAGCAGATATTCAGACCCAACAATTTACCAATAAATTAATCTGCAAATTAACTTAATAGACTTCGCTTTATTTATGAATACCATGGTCTTATTCTGGAAATATTTTCTTTCAGGAGATTGACAGCAATATTCGCATTTTCAACAACCTGGAAGTCAAACATACCTACACAGCAGAAATCTGCACCATTTTCGAAAGCATAACGGAAAGCTTCATCCGGTTGAATAGCCCCGGCACCAAGTACCTTGTATGCAATCCACGGTTTACTAACCTCTTTCATATATTCGATGGTCTGTTGTGGGGTTACTGACCAGATATTATCATGCAAATCAGCTCCATATTCTGGTTCAACGATTTCCTTTGGCCTGGGTTTCCAACCGGGATCCGTGATTAACCTGGGGCCGGCTGTCCAGTAATTGCCACTGTTGAGGGTTTTCATATAGAAATCGGGATCAGCTCCATATTCCTCGCAGGCTATCATTACCCTCAGATCATGCCCTGCAAGCCCTGCCAGCAATCCCTTACTTTTAATATATTTAACTGCCTGGCTCAGTATATCGGTCTTTCCTCTTGATACAGTATCGTCGCAAATACCACCATGAATGTAAGCTCCTATTGCTCCATTATCGAAGGCGGCATCTATATCAGGTTCAATTTCATCATCCGTAATCTTACACTGCGCTATCCATAACATTTTCCCATTTCTTTTTCTGTATTTCTCAAGGATACGCAGGGTATTAATGTCAACCCTTACAATCATGGTGTTGATGCCACAGGCTTCGCATAACTTAAAGGTTTCAATAACTTTCTCGTCGGTAAAATAATCCTGGACAAGTTGTGAAACGTAAATCAGGTCGCGGGAATGGGCGTAACCGCTTATCAGGTTTCCCCCTGCAATGATACGGCTGATCTCATGATTACCAATCTGTCCTTTTGGTACATGTCCTTCAAGCTTATCCAGGCTTGCATAAATAAGTGCCCTGGGCGAAGCGCCCGTTACAGCATCCACCCGGCTCGGTTGACTGACCAGGTGCCGTTCTTCAAAACTTTCCCATTGTCTTTTTCTGAAAGCGGCATAAATGAATCCTCCTACAACCGGAAGGCTGATAAGGTCTTTCAATAATTCTCTTCTGCCACGGTCTGCAGAATAATCCTCATGTTCAGAGCGGTCTTTAATAACTTCCGGTCTGAATCTTCTTATAATCCTTGTAATCATCCGGTCAATTCCATATGTGAAACGTGAAGGTAAAACAGCAAGCAGCAATAATACAACCATTTCTATGAGTATCTTGTTGACAATCAGATACTGACCCTCTCCACTGATCTCACTGATATAACCAATAAAAGGAGGGTTGGCAATATAATAAAGCAGCATAAGGAATGCACCGGCTATACTGGCAAACCTGATTAATATTCCGAGGAATAATCCCAGTCCGATCAGGATCAATCCCCAGATATTTAAAAAATCAATGATTTTTAGCGCCAGGTCATTGGCTGCCAGGCTATGGAACAAATCCGACAGGATCCATTGGGAATCCATTAAATATGACGCGGCCGACCAGTCAGGTGAAAATAATTTAGCTAAACCCTCATATAAGAAATGCCAACCAATGAGCATGCGGATGGCAGTTAATAAATATTGTAATGAATTCCTGATTTTATTGTTGATTGCCAGAACGGAATTTTGATCGGACATGATGCTAGTTTTAATAAATATGAATGATCAAAGATAATCAATAGGATCTAATCTGAAGTCTTTGAGTCCTTTATGATACACTTTGTGTAACTTTGTTGACAAGAAACATCGAAGAAGGAAGTAAGAAGTGTGAAAAAGTAAAGAGTAATACAGGGTGAAAGATACTGTCAAAAAACAATGTTTGAACTGTTTTAAAACTGCCGGAGATGTTTCGGAGGTGATTGGTTTTTGTGCGGAGTGTATTAAAAAGCATTATAAAAAGGTCGGGGTACGGTTGGAGCGGTTACATGGAACTATCCGGTCTCAATTCAACCTGCCTGCTAAACCATTGAGGGAACCGGATGGAATTTCCTGTAACATATGTATGAACGCTTGCAGAATAGGAGAGGGTCAGACAGGATTTTGCGGTTTAAGGAAAGTTGTAGATGGAACACTTGTACATATGGGAGGAACAATAAAGAAGGGAATTCTTGGCTGGTATCGTGATCAGCTACCAACCAATTGCGTGGCCAGCTGGGTGTGCCAGGGATATAATCAAAGGGGATTACACAACCTGGCCGTCTTTTATGGAGCCTGCAGTATGAATTGCCTGTTCTGCCAGAACTGGCATTTCAAACAGACGAATCTGGAAGGAGAAAGATCATTTACAGCTGAAGATCTTGCCTCGGTTGCAAATTCTGATACCTTCTGTGTTTGCTTTTTTGGTGGTGATCCATCCCCCCAGATGCCTCATGCACTAAGTGTATCAGATATCCTTGCAGGAAAAGGTGTTAGAATTTGCTGGGAGACAAACGGTATGATGGCACATAAATATCTTGAACAGGCTGTCAATCTGTCATTGAGAACCGGCGGTTGTATTAAATTTGATTTAAAAGCCTTTGATGATTATCTGCACAGAGCCCTCACAGGAATCAGCAACCGGGCTGTGTTGAAAAATTTTACCAAAGCCGGCGAACGGTTTAATGAAAGGCCTGATAATCCTCTTGTTATAGCAAGCACATTACTGGTACCCGGGTATATCAGCAAAGATGAGGTATTCTACATTGCTAGATTTATTGCCGGTATTAATACGGACATTCCATATTCTTTGCTGGCATTTGCCCCACAGTTTTATATGTCTGATATGCCCTTTACCACTGCTCTCCAGGCCAAAGAGGCTGAAGAAGCTGCATATGAAGCAGGCCTTATCAATGTACATATAGGAAACAAGCATTTGCTTGGTCTCTGAAAGTAATATGGTAAAAAGGAGTCAGGGAACCAGGCAAACAGGGAATCAGGGATATGGAATCAGACAAACTTGCAATCAGGGATTCTAGGAATCTGGAAATCAGTTATTCAGGATTAAAAATCATCAAATTAAGACGAGAATAAACTTATTTATTAATTTTCCTCTTTGAAAAATTTAAATTTGTCTTAATTAATCAACTAATTTAAACTTTACAGCAGGGAACTCCCATGAACTTTTTTCATGAGTCTTTGAGTAGTTTTTCATGAAAAATCTTCATGTCCGTTTGTAGTGTAAATCATTCTATCTTCGGAAAATAAAATTTGTGGAGACGTTTAATGATTGGGCGGGTAAAGATTAAAAATTTGAATTCCCGGATACAATGCAGAATATTTATGAAGGAAGAAGCTGAAGAGATTCGTGTTCGTTACAAGTACAGAAAATTAATCCAATCAGGTAAGATAAAATTATCGCACCGATCTGCCACATTGATTATTGGACCGGATTGTGCATATCATTTATATTCAATGAATACGGGAAAATAATTCCAGGTATCTTGATGATCTGGAAGTAATTCTATTGCTTACATCTTTTATTAGCCAAACATGCTAATTTGTCACTGACTTATATTTTTAAACCAGGTAAACAATTACTTAATATTTTTATCAAATGGATGGACGTGTTAAAAAGAATTTGAACATTATCATTGACACCATTGCATATGCTGAATTTATCTTTCTTGCTTCAACAGGTCTCTTAATGCGTTATACACTACCGGCTGGAAGCGGGCATCATACAACAGTATGGGGGCTCGACCGGCATGAATGGGGTGCCCTGCACTTCTGGATAGCAGTGGCATTTCTGTCCACTCTTGCCCTGCATCTCATTTTGCATTGGAACTGGATTGTCGGTGTGCTGAGGGGCAGGAAAACCGAGTCATCAGGACTGCGGTTTGGACTGGGACTGTTTGGATTGGTCGCCGTGCTGGTACTGGCATTGACTCCCCTGCTCAGCCCGGTGGAAAAAAATAACCATCCGGGACAGCAGAGAAGATTAGAACGAACTGAAACTGTTCAGGATGAAATCTCTGATGAAGGTGCCACCATTGAGGGAAAAAAAGCCGGTTCACAGCAATCATTAACAACTGAACAATTTGATACCCATCAATCTGTTCGCAGAGAACAGCCAGACCTCCAACAACAATCAGGGATTCAGCAGTCGACTGATGTGCATGAATCTGGCTATGAATATTCATTTGATGAAGTTGCTGTCAGGGGCTATATGACACTGAATGAGGTTTCGGAAAAGTATAAAATACCTGCAGAGGATATTATCAGAGAACTGGGATTACCTGATAATACGGATAAGAATGAAACGTTCGGACGCCTTCGGAGAATTTATGATTTTGAAATGCAGGATGTAAGGAGGATTATTTTAGAGTACCAGGAGAGAGAATAGAAAGATAGAAATAGCGAAAGTCTGAACAAAAATGAACAGACGAAATTCGAAATAAGAATGGAATAATGAAATACGGAAATTTTAAACAATAACGAAATAGTTAAATATTAAAAGTTAGAACCTTCCTGTTAATAAGATTGATATAAATGCGATAAAAATCCAGTACCATTTATCAAATTATTCTACATTCCTTTTTAACAATCTTCAATTTATAATGTGATCCGTTTAATTATAATTCTTTTTAAGAATATGTAAAAAATATTTGACAATATGTAAAAAATACTTTACATTTGTAATGTAAACTTTACATTCTGATAAAATTGATATGAAATTAGGAAACCATATTCGCCGGTATCGTTTTGAAACTGGGGACATATCCCAGGAAACGCTGGCCAACGAGGTTGGGGTTACACGGCAGACAATACATTCCATAGAAAAAAATAAATTCATACCCTCCACTTTGCTTGCTTTTAAAATAGCCAGATTCTTCAGGTGTAAAGTTGAAGATATTTTTTACATAGCTGATGACGGCAATAATTAATTAAATTCATAAATAATGGAAAAAAGACTAAGAGTTAGCAGCACAATCAGCCTTATCCTCGCTGTAATATCATCGTGCTGGATTGTATTCAATTTTGCCATGTATGAATTATTGAGGCCCCGTGTGGTAAATCTGGAGCCACTTGGCAAGTTAGAACCGCTTGCGAATTTTATATGGATTGGGTACTGGGTGTTTATACTGTATCATTTTTCTGCATTTCTGACCTATATTTTTCATCTTCAATGGTTCAGGAAAATCAATGTTTTCAACATTTTACTTTTAATATCAGGAATATTTTCCTTCCTTGTAATATTCGGGAACTGGGCGATACTTGGGGATATTGGGAAAGAGTATAAGGAAGGATGGGATACAAGCGGTGAATGGATCATTTTATACATCTTCCTGGTCATAAATGTAATTTTCTATGTAATGATGTTTATTTTCCTTGTTTCAAACTTGAGGATGCTGAAAATGAAGAAAGATATTCAGCCGGTAAAGAAAGATGAGATGGTATTTACTGTTGCGCAGTATGTAGGTATTGTTTGTGGTTTACTTGGTTTATTATGGATTATCCTGAACGTGATAGTATACTCGGGCAATATCAGGCATATTAAATATGGAATGATTACGTGTATACTCCTTTTATTACCCTATATTTTTATTGTAAGTTATTGGTTTATAATTAAATTCAGGGAGAGAATCGAAGACTGGTACGACGAAAAACAATGGAAAGATGTGGCAAGGGCGGGATTTACCACTCTGTTGATTTCTATTCCTGTAATGATAATGCTTTTTATTGCAACTTTCAACACCTTACCAGGAGGTTTATTTGGTATTCTATGGTTACCTTTTTACCTGTTTGTGGTTTTATTCATTTTCTCTCTCAGCACTTTATACTTTTATAGCAAGTCATAAGGCCTGTTTTTCTTTCCGAAAGTGTTGAAGAACATATTATTAAAAGTATGATAAAACGGGATATTGGGGATATAAGGTAGTGGGGGTAGTAATAATGATCCAGTCACTATAAATGACTGGATCACTAGCGAAGCTGTATCCGGTTGCGAAGTTTTATTCTAGCGATCCAGTCATTTATAGTGACTGGATCATTAGCGAAGCTGTGCCCATTTCAAACCATTTCCGGCGCTAGGAGCGGGATTTACATTATAGAATCAACCAGGGATATATACGTTCTATGACGCATACATTCCGACAATAAAACATATTTGCATTAAAGATCAGTCTGTTTGTCAACAGCAGATTTTATCAACCTTTTCAGGTAATCGGGATCTATTTGTTCCCTGTACTGATATTTTATGTTGCGGAGATGGGAACCGGTACCTTTTAGAATTTTTCTGGGATCTTTTATCAGGGCTCCTTTATGAAAACTCAGAGTTATACCTTTTTTTGATTCTGAGATAGCCATAATCCAGTGATGCCAGTTCTGGTTTAATGTGAAGGTGATCTGGTTCCATTTAATATCACAATCAAATTCAGGATTTGATTCAAGAATATAATCTATGATGATTTTTACTAATTCAATATTTTCCGGTCTCAGATCGTTCAGATAGCGGTTAATATTTGATGGTAGCTTGCTTTTCATTAAATGGACAGGTTAATAAACCTTTGTGATGATAATCTATTTAATTGCTACAAGAAAAATACTTATACAAGTTACAAAATTCTTTTGATCTTTAAAAAAAATCAATTTATAACATTTGATTGAAGCAGTAATTATGATTTTGCTGAACATACAATTTGAATTTATAATATGCATCTTCTGGCGGCCTTGCTACCTATCTACTTTGCCATCTTGTGATCTTGCATCCTGTTATCTCGCGATCCCGTATCCCATCAATCCTATACCTTGCACCCTGCACCTTGCTCCCTTTTTCTCTAAACTTATTCTTCCTCGATGAATTTCCTCTCAAGAAGATTCTCAAACCAGAAGTTAACAGTCATTTTGTTCAGATGTTCCCGTTTTGGACCATCCCAGCCATGCCTTTCACCGGGATAGAGCATTAATTCAAATTCTTTACCCAGATCCTGAAGGACATCAACAAGCTGGATAGTATTTTGCATATGTACATTATCATCCATTGTTCCATGGGTGATCAGTAATTTGCCTTTGTACTTTTCAGCATGTGTCAATGCGGATCCAAATTCATAACCTTCCGGATTTTGTTCCGGAGTATCCATATATCTCTCAGTATAAACATTATCGTACAGATGCCAATCTGTTACGGAATAATTGGCAACACCATAATTGAAATAATCAGCACCATAGGTCAGCGCCATACAGGTGGTATATCCTCCATAGCTTCCCCCTGTGATCCCAATCTTGTCACCATTAATGAAAGGCTTCTTTTCCAGCCACTTAACCGCTTCTATGTAATCATTCATTTCCCATTTTCCAAGATTTCTATGCATCAGGCTGACACCTTTTTTACCGTAATGTCCGGAGGCACGGTGGTCTACGCTTACATAGATGATTCCATTCTGGGCATACCAGAAACCACTTAAAGAGAAGGGGAAGGAGTTATTGACATTGCCGGCATCCGGGCCTCCGTATATTGAAATAATTACAGGGTATTTTTTTGAATCATCAAAATCGGGAGGGAGGATCCAGGTCATCGGCAGATTATAACCATCTTCAGTGGGTACGGTGATCAATTCTGCTTTTCCAAGATTGTATTCATCCATTTCAGGTAATTTTGAGTCGCCTACAAACCTGACAGACTTACCTTTAGAATCGAATACCTCATGTTTTGCCGGTGTCTGAATATTGCTATATACATCATAGAAAAGGCTGCCTCCGGGGGAGACCGAGGGATTATGGTTCCCTGGAATGGATGTCAGCTTTGTAAGGCCTTTTCCATTCAGTTTGATACTGTACAGGTGAGATTCCGTTGAAATCCCTCCGGTTCCTGTAAAGTATACGGTTTTTGTTTTATCTACCACCCTTTCGATTCCTCTTATTCTCCAGTTAAAGGATGTAACCTGGCTAATCAGGTTGCCATTAAAATCATAATAGTATAAGTTTCTCCACCCAGATTTGTCACTTCTGAGCAGGAATCCGCTGCCATCCTGAAATACATGCACATCCTCAAAGAATTCCACCCAGCTGTCCTGCTGTTCATGATAAATTTCTCTGGCTTCACCTGTAACAGGATTGGCTGCAATGAATCTCATATCATCCTGATCCCTGTTCAGGTGCTGAAAAACCAGGATTTTTGAATCCGGTGACCAGAAAGGCCAGGCTACATAATGATCATCTTTCTCACTATTATCAAGCCAGGTGGTTGTGCCTGATTCCAGATGTACCACGCCAAGTTTAACCAGCGGGTTGGGATCACCTGCTTTTGGATATCGTGTTTTTTCAAGTTCTCCGTGCGTCCCTTCGGCCCTGAATATCGGGAACATTGGGACCGGTGAATCATCGAATCGCAGGTATGCAATCATTTTACTGTCGGGCGACCACCAGAAAGCCTGGTACCTGGATCTCCTTCCAAGAATTTCTTCATAATATACCCAGGATGCCCAGCCGTTATATATCAGCCCTCCACCATCATTTGTTAGCTGTGTCTCTTTCCCGGATTCAATATCCAGCACGAAAAGGTTATTTTCACGTGTAAAGGCAATTTTAGATGCATCGGGTGAAAAAGTTGGATTCTGCTCCTCAGGTCCGTTATCAGTCAGCTGCCTCAATTGTTTCTTCTCGGTTTCGAAGATATACAGATCGTTGTCGCGGATGAATATGAATTTTTTATAATCATCTGTATGGATCCTGCTTCTGGCAAGGTTATAATCCTCCGGCAGGTAGTCATCAAATTCATGATAATCGAAATAGACTGTTTCTTCGCCTGTCAGGGCATTTACTTTCATGATAGAAGATCCTTCTCGGGATCTGTTCCGCAGAAGGTAATATGTATCATCGAGCCATCTCTCGGGTGAGGAAAGACTCTCAGACAAACGTGGTTCGCCCCTCTCAAAAGCCTGCCGGTATGTAAGATGCTTCTTTTGTGCGGAACCTGTTTGAATAATAAGAATACAGAAGAATGATAGTGCGATTATTTTAGTACAACGTAACATAATTCAAGGTTTAAGTTTGACAAAATATTTACTGATGTTAAAAATAGCTAAAAAATTTTGCCAATGGTAAATCTAAAAGCAGGGATCATATCCAGGTATCCGCCGGAGACACATATATGCCTGATGGGGGTAAAAAATTAATTAAATACCAGGTATTATTGTCCGGATTGGTGTTTTATTCATTGTTTTTACTCTGCCAGTATTTATTCCAGTCAGTTCCCCGGGCAGGTCTTTCAAGGGTTGTAATATCCACATACAGGATAGTATCTGCATTTACTCCATATGAACCCTGCAATACTTCTTCCCCGTCAGGATTTATAACCAGTGAGCATCCGATGCAGTTCCAGCCTTTCCATGGTCCATCAGCAACCGGACCGACGTTTGAAACACCAATGATCCAAATTTTGAATTCCTCTGCAACCGGTTCATAAACCTGGTTCCAGATATCGCCATAGGGATCTTTTGTATTATCATGATCGGAAGGGACCGCCCAGCTGGAGGGAGAAAGGATAATATCAGCACCCATATATCCCAGTGAACGGGACAGAACCATATCTTTTGCGAAAGCATCTGCACAGATATGTATTCCAATTGTGCCGTATTCAGTATGGCATACGTTCAGCCTGTCACCCAGGGCATAAAGTGTATGAGCAATATCGAGTTCATTTAATTTCCGGTGTTTGATAAGTAGTTCACCCTGGTTATTGATTAAAACAGCAGTATTGTATATTTTACCCACGTCTTTTTCAACAATTCCGGCACACAGATAAATATTATTATCAATTGCGGTTTTAGCCAGGGTATTGAATGTCTTACCACCGGGTACTGTAAATGCAGAAGTGAGGGCTGCTGAATGTGTCCAACCCAAATCCATAACTTCCGGAAGTAAAACGATGTCGGCACCATTTTGCGCAGCTTCTTCGATATGCTTAACTGCATTTTTCAGATTAACATCCAACGCTCCTCCCTCAACATACATCTGTATCATGGCAAGTTTAAAGTTCTGCTGAACTTCTATCGGGTAATTCACCGTCTCAGGCTTTGAGGTGCAAGAAGATAGGATTAGAAAAACTGATATAAACCTGAATAGCTTGTTCATTATTAAGTTCTCCTGTTAATGTTTATTATTTTTAAAACAGTCTATTTAATTTACATTTCATCAAATTTAATATTATTATATGAGGTCATTTGAATGTTTGTAACTCAGGATGTCTACATGCTTCCCAGACGATTGTTCCATGTTTTATGAAAGCAAGTGCTAATCCGCTACCCTTCCCGACCAGAAGTTTATTACCAGGTTCAATATAATATTTAAGCAGAATATCGGGATGAATTGTAAAATAACCAGCAGAATCAAGCATTGACCAGGTATAGATTTTCTGACTATCTTCTATATAGCCATTTTTGAGTTTTTTGAAGGAATACAACATTGGAAATTGCTTAATCCTGATGAGGATTGGAGTGTTCAGAATTTTATTGATGGTTGTAATGGCAAAACCCCTGGATGTTTTACTCCCACTCATGACAATCAGCTTATCATTGGATTTGAAGCTGTATTCTTCCATGGCTTCAGGAGGTATAAGGATAGCACCGTCGGAATGAACAATTGTCCATCCGAAGACATATTTGCCTCCTTTGATGAGTTGTGGCATCGTAGGTTGATGGTTTCTTCCCGCCCACACCGACCGGCACATTCGGGCGGGGTTGTTGATTCCTGAATGTGGGATTGGGTGTGTTTTACCACCCGCCCGAATATTAGTCTTACAAATCCGCCAATTTACCTTCACTATAAGTCCCGGTCAAAAACCGGATCTGGATATCTCATTCAGGTATTTATAACTGCCGGTTAGCAACCGGCATAACTAATTTGATGATTGCATCCTCGACCATGTAACAGACTACCAATATTTATCACTCAATTTTATAACAATCTGTACCCTGCACCTTGCACCCTGCACATTGCACTCTGCACCTTACATCCTGCACCTTGCACCTTTCCTTGGTATCAGCTTTCTTCCCGTTGCATCAGTTGTAACCTTTGCGGTAATTGAAACCACATATTCCTTAGGTTCAGCTTTCACCTTTACCTCAGTCTCATCTTCAACCTTTCGCTTTCCCTTCTTCCTCAATCCACTCTTGTAATCTTACTGCCAATATTAAATGTCCCTTTGATACCAAGCTCTATAGCTAAATAACAGGAAAGAAAGTTAATTTTAACGATTGCTGTAAAGGGACTTAAGATTTCCGGGAGGGAGCTGTCTTCGACAGGTATAATCATCGCGCCTGCATTGGATAGTGTTTCAGCCAGTTTCTTCGTTCTTTTGCATGAGGGGCCTTGTGTATGAATCAGAAAGACAATACTTCCGGGAGATGTTTCTTTTGGACCATGATCGTATTGTGCTAATGCCATTCCGGTTGCTGATAGTTTTGTTGTTTCACCAAAAGTTAGTGCGCCCTGTAAAGCAGTTGCAATATTTGGCCCGCTACCCGTGAAACAAAATCCATTGACTTTTTCTTTTTCGATATATGAGATAAGTTCACTGGCAGTTTTTTCTCCCCACTCGCGGTAAAGCTCAATACTGGCATCAAGATTTTCCAGGGCTGGTCTGATATCCATACCGAAACCGCTATATAAAACGACCAATAAGTTAATATAGGTTTTGGTGGCTGAGTAATTTTCCCTGCCTGCATAGAGTGGTATAACCTCTTTAACATTCAACGCCCTGGTAAGTGAACATTCGGTTTCGTTTGTGATGGCGATGTATTCCTTGAAGAGTTCCCTGCACCATAACGTTTCAGAACTTTCTCCTGACTGGGATATGAGCACTCCAAGGGGATTGACTTTCCCAAGAGACAGGTAGTTAAAAAATTCGGAAGCAATTTCCGGATGAATATCCTTACCTGCATATTTCAATGTCAGACATGCAATAAATGATGAGCCCATGCCCAGGTAAGGGATATTACTGGGCAATAACAGTTCCCTGGTATTTTCATAGCAATACCATGCTCTAACAGGGATCTCCATTATTTCGGCTATCATCTCTTTCATAAAGGCTTTATTTCCTTGAATGAATAGCAATCTTGTTCCCTTCCGTATCGAAGAAAAGACCCATGTATCCGACATCTTCACTGATTAATGTTTTGGGCCGGAGGAGCTTTCCGCCTGCTTTTTCCACCCGGGCCAGCTCCTGGCTTACATCTCCTGAGGGAGAGGTAAAATAAATCAATACACCATCTGCTGATGGTTTATACTGGTCAGGGTAATATACCAGTGATCCGGGTGCACCATTGCCGGTCTCATCCATTTGGAACCAGGCCATATCCAGTGGCCCAAATTGATTCCGGTAGAGTATAATACCCAGAATTTCTTCATAAAATTTAATGGCCCGTTCCATATCTGTGACAGGGATTTCAAACCAGCCGACGACATTTTTATTTTGTTCCATGAGTTATATTGTTACTGTTGTTTCAGAATGTTATCAACATGTCAATAGGTAGTCAAGCAACCACCAGGAACAAGGAACCAGGAACCGGAAACCATATTACCCCACACCCTATTCCCTCACCTACCAGGAACCAGGAACCAGGAACTGGAAACTATACTACACAACACCCAATTCCCTTACCCACCAGGAACCAGGAACTGGAAACTATACTACCCCACACTCAATTCCCTCATGCACCAGGAACTGAGAACTGAAAACCGGAAACTATATTTCCTGATTCCCCCACACAGGGCTTATCTGTGGCCATGGAACTAGATTCGGACGTTTGAAAGATTTCCTGACATCTTCTATTTTCTCTCCCCTTACCTCAATCTCATCCATGCTATCGGGACCCATTCCAGCCTGCCGGGCCAGGGTGATGGCAGGCACCTCATCAAGATTAAAACTCATCAGTTTCGTAGTAACCATATCAGCTGCAAGTGGGTTGTTTCCAGCAATAATTAATCCCATATCCACAAGTGAACCGTCTGTCGGCCCGTCGCCCTCCATGGCTCTGGAAGCATCAATGACCACAAGACCGGTTTTAACGGCCTTCAGCATATCAACAATCTCATACCCCACTCCGGGTGAACCATTTGCTGCAGCATGATCGTGTAACCATGACCTTACTGAATAATATACGGTCCCGGGATAGACACCGATCAGATTTTTCATACTCAATGTAACAGTTGCCAGCACATGAGTTTTCATCATAGGGACAGAACAAAGAAGGTCTGTTTCAGCAACTGAATTGTGAAGAGTGATTTTATCAAACAGATAACCATCCTGTACTTCCGCTTCAGTCATCTCACCACTGTGAAGATTTACCAGCGGGACATTTATTGATTGAGCAAGATCTGTATAACCGAGCTGATCAAATACATATTGCTGCATGCCATCAAGGATGTCCTGTTTCTTTGTCCTGAAAATTCCTTCATTTGTCGCATTGAATCCACCTGCAGCTGCCGAGCCCTCACCAATGGATACATCTTTCCCCGCATTTTTTATCAACAAGGCAAGTGCTTTGATTACTTCGGGTTGAGTGGTAAAAGTGGGACCTTCAGCCACCAGGTTAGGCTTGAGCATAATCCTGTCTTTACCAGCAGTAACAGTATTGATTCCACCCAGAAGGTCGATGGCTTCCTCCACAGCATAAATGATATTATTATCTTTTATCTTCACAATACTGACGATAAAATCCTTATCGCCAGGTGGTATATTCTGAGAACAAAATGAGAAAGGAAAGGCTGAAACAGCGATACCGGCACCAACAGTTTTCCGGATAAAATCGCGTCTTGAATGATGTCTTGTGTTGTTGGCCATAATGATAGATTAATTCGTATATTGATTCATATATATGCATTATAAAGATAAAGGATGATTTGAATACTCTTCGTGATTATTAAAAAAAATTGAGATTTTGTTTTTAATTATACATTAGCAACCACGAATTCATCAATTAGAAACTTAAACTTGTTTTATTACCGTGAATTATTTAAATGGCAAAAAATCGCTGGAAGGTTGTGCCTTCTCAGGGTCAGCAATTCGTCGCTTATGAATAAAATAATTCACTCCTGGAATCTGTTCATATTAAGGATAAACTCCTTGTTGTAAAAGGCAGCGGATCAGCTCTTGATTTTGTTCATGAAGGAAGAATTTTCAACGAAGCGTTAAGACATCCGGAACGGAAAACCTTCAAATAAAGTCATATTATGATTAAATAACACCCATAATTCATTAACTTGTAACTCGCAATTCCCGATATGGCAGAAATCTTTGATTTCTTTGCCATTTCGAGGATGCTCGAAGAATATAGGCATCAGCCTGAGGCTGATTGCTTGTTTTTCGGCACTGTAACCTGAAACCTAAAATAAATTCATTTATGAATCGTCTTAAATGATAAAAACAAATTACTGTATCATGAATCTTGAAAAAAATACTCATCATCACCATGGACAGCATGAGAATCGTCCGGATCTGGCAGGGGAATATAAATATGGAGATGCCGGTCAGCTCATCCTGGCTGTTATTTTTCTTATCGTATGGGTACTGGATTCCTTTATCTTCACGTACTCCACTTTTCTGAATGAAAATTTAAAATGGTATGTCCAGGTCATCCCAGGAATGATCATTCTGGCAATTGCCGGTTACCTGGCACGGGCCGGACTCAAAATGGTATTTGGCGAGATAAGGGAAAAACCAGAGGTGATAACAAAAGGTGTTTTCTCAATTGTCAGGCATCCTGTTTACCTTGGATCAATACTTACATATCTTGGGATGATTGTCCTAACACTTTCACTTTTTTCAGTAATTATCTGGATTATTGCAATTGTATTTTACTATTACATATCCCGCCACGAAGAAAAACTACTTATAGCCAAATTCGGTAAGGAATATGAGGATTATATGAAGAAAGTTCCCATGTTATTTCCTTTGAAGGTATAACCCTTGGAGATCTTTAAAAGCTCCAAGGGTTATATTCTGTCTCCAATAAAATTCTTTTTTCTGATTACCAGTCCACTAAATCATTAATTTTGTAAAAGACATTAATCCACATTTAAACCTTATAAAAATGAAAAAGGCAGTTATTTTTTCTTTAATAATCTCTCTTTCCCTTCTCTTCGGTTGCAATAAAGTGAGGGTCGAGTTTCGTAAAATCTCATACGAGGAATACATGGACAAGGTCAAAGCCGGCTGGATCGGGCAAATGGTTGGTGTGGGATGGGGCGGGCCGACTGAATTCAGGTGGAAAGGAGAAATCATTCCTGCTGATATGGTCCCGGAGTGGACCCCGGATATGATTAACCAGTTCAACCAGGATGATATCTATGTAGAGATGACCTTCCTGAGGACACTTGAAAAATATGGTTTTATTGTCTCTATTCGCCAGGCAGGAATCGATTTTGCAAATAGCAGATATATGCTCTGGCATGCAAACAGGGCCGGTCGCGACAACCTCAGAAGTGGTATTGCGCCACCAGCCTCGGGACACCCTGAATATAACAAACATGCCGATGATATCGATTACCAGATCGAGGCAGATTATGCCGGACTGATATCGCCCGGAATGCCGAACCTGGCTATTTATCTCGGAGAAATTTTTGGGCGGATTATGAATTATGGAGATGGACTCTATGGAGGCCAGTTCGTTGCAGGTATGTATGCCGAAGCTTTCTTTGAAGATGATATGGAAAAAATAGTGGAAGCAGGTTTAAAATGTATCCCTGAAGGAAGCCAGTATCATGAAGCTATAAGCGATGTGCTGAGGTGGTACAGGGAAAATCCGGATGGCTGGGAAAAAACCTGGGACCTGGTTAATGAAAAATATCACCTGAATCCGGAATACCGGAAATTTTCCTGCAACGAACCTGATGATCCCTTTAACATTGATGCCAAAATCAATGGCGCATACATTGTCATTGGATTACTATACGGAGAAGGGGATATTGAAAAAACCATCGTTATATCCACCCGCTGCGGACAGGATTCAGACTGCAACCCTGCCAACGCAGGAGGTATTCTCTTCACCACAATCGGCTTTGAAAACCTGCCTGATGTATATAAAAGTGCCCTGGACTATGAAACAAAATTCTCATATACAGATTATAACGTCAGTGAGCTTATCAATGTATGTGCGAAACTGGTCCGTAATGCAGTGGTGAGAAGCGGCGGAAAGGTTAAAACAGACAATGCCGGAAATGAATATTTTCTGATTCCAGTTGAAGAGCCCGTGCCTGGTAGCCTTGAGCAATGCTGGGATCCCACTCCTACCGCAGGCGATATCCATTTCAATGAAGAGGAAATGGCACAGATTCATCTTGATGATATCCCTGCTGAGTAATAAGAGTTAAAACTACCAGGTTTAAGGTTCAAGATTACGTTTAATAAGGCTGAAGCTAAGGGTAAGGGTAAGGAATATAGGTTTAGGGTTCAATGTTCAAAAATGGGAAGGTGGGAAAGGTTGTTAGTTCTACCGATTGTCAATCGGCAAGAATGGCCCACCAGGTGTGAATCGGTCAGTAATGCCGGTTGTTAACCGGGGATTGTGGTTCCTGGTTGCTGGTCGCCGTGCCGAAAAACAGGCAATCCGCCTGAGGCGGGTGCCAATGTTTGTCAAGCATCCCTGAAATGGCAAAGAAATCAATGATTGCTGCCATTCCTGGAGTTGCTGGTTCCTGGTGGATGAGGGAATTGGGTGTGGGGTAGTATGGTTTCCGGTTCCTGGTTCCTGGTTTCTGGTGGGTGAGGGAATGGGGTGTGGTATAGTATAGTTCCTGGTTCCTGGTTTCTGGTGGGTGAGGGAATAGGGTGTGGGGTAATATGGTTCCTGGATTACGATTTCTGGTTATCAGTATAATATTCTCATTAAGTTAAAGTGGCCTCATACTATTTACTCAAACTACCATGAATAAGGTAACCTGCACTTAATTTCCTGCAACTGGTAACTAAAATAATATGCATCAGATGTTGATTAACGTTTGAATGCCAATGAATTGTCAATCAGGAGCTCAATCCGATCTTTTAATGCATATTATCACTAAATTATCCAACCCTTTCCCTGCTCCCTGCTCCCTGCTCCCTGCTCCTTACTCCTTACTCCTTACTCCTTACTCCCTACTCTTTACTCCCTGCTCCCTGCTAAAGGCCTT
>Ga0111176_1008_pt1 | contig 41816 bp, 33 predicted proteins | sample DeeMarSWOR324_28_FD_80229 | JGI IMG/M metagenome (GOLD analysis project Ga0111176, IMG submission 80229) | Bacteroides sp. SM23_62_1 | reverse complement strand
AATCCTTTGCGCACTTGGTGGTTATAAAATCAATTAAACCACTAAAGGACTCATAGTACACCACAAAGGAACACAAAGGTTTGCTGGTATGATAAATTATTAATCAGGTTATAAAATCCTGAGGTACATTCCTGAGCCGGGTTATTTTTGAAATCCTTTCTACTACCGGGAAGTTTTTTGAACATTGTACAGTGCAGGCAGTACAATCCGCGCATGGATTCACCGGAACATCGTATTCTGTGAGCGTACTATATGCCTTCTCCATATGGCCGTACCCATATGCATACATGTAGGCTCTCATAATATCAGGAACCGGTAGAGATTTCTTGCATGCCGGAAGGCATTTTTTGCAGCCCTGGCAATACAGTCCAATCTCACTTGATGCAAGTTCAAGGGAATTTATCTCTTCACCAGTCAGGGTTATATCGGTAAGCATTTCAAGGTCTTTCTCAAGTTCATCAAAAGCAGTAAAACCTGGTATACATGTAGTGATATTCGGATCCTGCAAAACCCATTTGATAGCCGCTTTGGCATTTACCGGTTTCTGCTTTTCTTCATCAAGGAAACCTCCGGCAAGATTTTTCATTCCAATAAACCCGATACCCTTCTCAGCCCCTTCTGCAATAGCAGCTTTAAGTTCAGGGTAATGATCCTGCTTAAAATTGATTGCCGTGACAACAACATCTATAATACCTGTTTCTATAGCAGCCCGGATCACCTCAGGTTCACTCCGGTGCGTTGAAAGTCCTATAAATTTTGTTCTGCCATCTTTTTTTGCAGCCTTCATTGCTTCCAGGCAGGCCTCATTAAACATCTCTTCACGGCTTGTTACACCATGCAGATAAAGTATGTCAACATGATCCATCTGTAATCTTGTGAGGCTGATATCAAGTTTTTCCAGAAATTGTTCTTTTGTGTAATTTCCCGCTCCTCTTTCCCCTGCCGGTATTTTTGTTGAAATAATAAATGAATCTCTCGGTACATCCTTAAAAACATTCCCGAGCATTTCTTCGTTATTACCCCTCATATATCCATGCGCTGTGTCAAAATGTTTGATGCCACCTTTTAATGCCGCCTTAACCAGGTTAGGATTATCAGAACGCATTACACCCATACTGATCACCGGTAGCTCAATACCTGTCTTTCCCAGTGTCCGGGTTATAACCTTTTTTTCAATGTCCATGCTCTGCCCCGCAGAAAAAATATGCTTGCTTAAAAGGGCACCTGAAGCACCCAGCAAAGATGATTTTAGAAAAAATCTCCTGTTATGTTTTTCATTTATTGCCATAACGTAATGATATTATTTGGTTTCAACACGAAGAAAAGCAAAAATACAAATGCAATATGGGTTCCCTTTTAATTTTCAGACGATATATTAAAAATTATCAACAATTTTAATCTGATCTAAATAAGCAGGGTGCAGGGTGTCAATTGTATCGTCCAAATGTTTTTATAAAATTTGTGTATTGTTTAATTAATGGTTGTGAGCTTTTTATGTGAACTTCTTTTGAGTGGGTTCGGTCTCCAACCGGACCTAATTAGCGTTGATGACTACAGTTAAGTTTGCCAATTGGACCTGAGAGGAAAGGGGGCAACCGTATCAAGATTGCATCGTTGAATAAAACCGGATCCACTTGCCTGGCCAATAAGTAGAAAATAGTTATCAGCCAGAAACAATTTAACCATTAAACAATTTATTTTTGCTGCAATTTATTAATCCTCCTTATCATCTCAAAACACATTCTCCCGTTATGATAAGGGCCTTTCCAGGGGCCGGCAAATTCCTCTTCATGATATGGCTGGTATTTATTATTAATCCTGAAATACCATTCCCCATATTCCGGGTGAATGATATACTGTTTTATGAATTCCCACACTTGTAGTATTGCATTAATATATTTTTCATCACCCGTATGCTGGTAAGCATTCATAAATCCTACCATTGCTTCAGCCTGGGGCCACCAGTGCCTGTCATCATCAAGTCTTTCTTCTTCTGTCACTTCATAATAGAGCGATCCATCATCTGCCACAGCATTATTTAAAACGGTTTCTGCAATATCACAGCTTATTTTGCTGCATTTCTCGATCAATATCTTGCTGCCGGTAACTTCAGCCGCTTCCATTAATAGCCAGCTTGCTTCTATATCATGACCGTAGGAGATAAGTTTGGATCTTAAATTCCAGTTATCATCGAAAAACATATTTAAATGATGCCGCCGGTAATTAATCATTCGTTCAATGAACAGATTGATAAGATTAACAAGTTTTTCATTCATAAAACTGTTGTCATGTATCGATGACAATCTCGTGTAAGCTTCTAAAAGATGGAGATGGGTATTTAAAGTTTTTGTTTCGTTGACATCTTTATCGCTCAGTCTCAAGTCTTCGAGCAATTTCCAGTGCCGGCTGAAGGCTTCGAAATACCCATTTTGTTTTGGATCAAAACTATAATGTTCAACTTTATTAAATAAATCAAGGGCCAGTTCGAGAGCACATGGATTGCCTGTTGCGTTATAATATTCTGAAGCTGCGTAAATGGCAAATGCCAGAGCATAAATCTGCTTTTTAGCCTGAATCGGCTTACCCTTATAGTTAAGCATCCAGTAAATGCCGCCATATTTCTTATCAGCAAAAAAATTTTCCAGGTATTCCCATGACCGTTCTGCCATCTCAAGATAAAGGTCATCCCCTAAGAACCTGTAGGCTGCTGAAAATGTCCACAAAATTCTTGTATTCAATACGGCACCTTTGTTTGCATCATGTATTATTTTCCCATCATTTGTTGCCCATCCGTAGAATCCTCCATTTTTATGATCCACCATCCTGGTCATCCAGAAAGGAAGTATCTTTTCTTTTACATGTGCTTCCAGTTCTTCTTTCAGAGTGTTGAGCTTGATGTTCATCGTAGAATGATATTTCTTTTGTAACCATATATTCTAAAAGAACCTGAAGGTCCGGTTGGAATCCGGATTTCACAGTTTCATCCATTGCTGATAAAGCTGCCGGTTAAAAACCGGCAGCAACTTTTTCGCATTCTCTAAATTTTATTTTACACCCACACAATTATTATACTTTCTAAATCAAATCCAATATCCAGAACAACCTGAAACCATACTCACCACTTACACCTCATACTTGCGACAATTGCGACCCTGTGACCCTTTCCTAACCTGATCATATTTTCTATATCAGTGGTACAAGTCAGGTAAATCATTTTCAAACATGATGCACGGATCCTCCCGGAACCTTGTAAAATCAGCAGCAGACGGGTGGCCTTCGAAGGGAGCGTAATGGTGGTCCGTCCGTGCATTCCTCCAGACCAATACCCATGCTATCTGGCAGGTGATAGTATCAGCCTTTATCCTGCTAAGCAATGACCCTGTCCACCATTCGGGATCAGGAATGGATTCCAGCCCGGTTTCTGTCCATGCAGGGATCTTATTAAATCTTTTTGCAATGTCAACAACTGTATGTATTTCCTTTATTGTCTGATCGGCCGACTTATGGTTTCTCACCGTACGGTAATCATCAAAACCCAGGATATCTATGTATTCATTCCCCGGATATCGTTCAAGATATTCTTTTTCTGTACCAATAAAATCTGTTGAATAGGCATATAGCAGGTTATGTACATTTTTTTCATCCCTTAGATAATGTACTGTAAATTGCCAGAGCTGTTTATATTCATCGGGTGTGCATGATCCTGCCCCCCACCAGAACCAGGAACCCGTATGCTCATGATATGGCCTGAAGACAACAGGTATTGGCTCGCCGTCCGGACCTTTCAAATCCAGCATAAATTCTGCTACCATATCCAGATTCTGTTTCCAGAATTCATGTTTACTACCACCGGGAAGTATTCTGGATGGTGCCCTCCCGCTTGTATCCCATGTTGTTCCACCAGTCGCCGGATTATGTTCATGCCAGCTGATCGTGATTATACCTCCCCTCTCATAACCCTCCCTTATCCATATTTTCATCTTGTCAAAAGATACACTGTCTAAATTTCTTTCTCCAGCAATATTTCCTATTTCCCAGCCATAGACAGCAGGATATGAACCGGATGATTCCTTTACATCTGATCTCCCTGGTTCTTCCCACCAGTATACGCCATACGCCAGGTCATCCTGATGGCCGAATAATACTTTAGTCTTTGCCAGTTCCTTCAGATTTTTATATAATGATTTTGTCTCCGCTGTGGCAAGCGTATCGCAGGGACCTGTTAAGGTATCACCAGTCGTCAGATATTTAGCCTTCTTTTCCCTGGCACATCCACAAATGAGAATAGTAAAAATGAGTGCAAATGATTTAATGGTTTGTGTTTTCATCGTAATTATTTATTTATGATAAAATCTATAATTCTATTATTAGTCTCATTACCAGCTCGTCGTATAATACAGGTCATTCCGAAGTAACGAAGCGACCAAGGGATGACATTACACTTATTTTGACTGGTAAATAATGACTCAGCCTGTAAACCGGCACAACTTTTTCCCGCAACCCAGGACTCACACTACGTCAGCTGAAGTTGACGGCAATTGATATTTTTGTTATCTAATCTTACTCCTTACTCCCTGCTCCATGCTAAAGCAACACCTCGAAAACACTCCCTTTACCCTCGGCAGAAGCAACTTCAATACTCCCTTTATGCATCATGATAATCTGCCGTGACAAACTGAGTCCTATACCTGTACCGCTAGACTTGGTTGAAAAAAAAGGTACAAATATCTTATCGAGTGTTCCGGTATCCATTCCTGCTCCATTATCTTCTACCAGAATCCTTATCTGGTAGCCTGGTTTTTCTTCCACAACCAGGTTGATCCTGGGATCAGGCCTGCCTTCAACGGCATCAGCCGCATTTCTGATCAGGTTGATTATAACCTGTTCAAGCAGATCAGGGTCACCCTTAAATTGCTCTGGTTTTCCTGCATACTTTACTGAGAAACTAATTTTTTTACCCTCTATTTCAGCCTGGTACAGGGTGCTTATCTTAGTCAGGAAGTCACTGGAATGTATATCCTGAATTTTTGGAACAGGGATCCGCGTCAGATTCTGGTATGCAGATGTAAACTTCATTAAACCGGAACTCCTGTCAATAATCGCATGTAAACCATCTGAAAGGCGATTTTTTAATTTGTCATCAGAAATCATTTTGTCATTTTTATTCAGAAGGTCATGAAGGGAGTTACTAAGTGAAACAACCGGCGTGACAGAGTTCATAATCTCATGGGTTAATACCCTGATCAGTTTTTGCCATGCTTCCAGTTCCTTTTCATCAAGCTCTGCCCTGATATCATGGACTGAAACAAGAATGAAGGTTTGATCTTCGATCTTAAAGCGTGAAACCTGAAAAGAGAATGGTTTTTCTGTGTTATCAACAATCCACCTTATCAATTGATGTTCACCCGGACGGATATCATGTATAATATTCAAAAATTCCTTTGACAGATCGCCCAGATTTAATCCTGTAGTGGCTCTTTGCATTCCAAGCAGATCCCTGAAAGCCTTATTGACCAGGTGAATTTTTCCCCGCATGTCTATAGAAAGAATACCAACACCAGATTGTTCAATCAGGCTCCCAAGATACTGACTCCGGGTTTCTCTTTCCTTACTGAGAAACTTCATTTTTTGATTGATCGCATTAAGAATTTCATAAAGTCTCTTAAATGAGCGACCTTTCCTGAAATCACTCAGATGAACAGAATAATCATCAGCCAGTATCGAAGAAAAAAAATTAGCCAGATTCCTGTTTAATCTGTCGATGTAAATAAATAGTTCTACCAGCAGGAGAATAATTAATATACCGGCATAGGCTGTCCTGAGGTAGTGACCACCTGTTATCCAATATGCAGTGATTGCCAGAATAATAAAAATCAGGAGAATCCTGATAACAATATTTAATCTGAAATTATTGTAAACCATATTTCTGCATACGACGGTACAATGAACCGCGGGTTAAACCTAATTCAATTGCAGCTTTGGATACATTACCCCCATATTTTTTCAAACAGCTGTCAATGGCCCATTTTTCTAAATTATCCAGGTCATAATCGTCATTTACAAATTCCTGAGATCCTTCACTGACTAAAAACTGAAAATCTGCTTGCCTTAGGGCATGACCATCACTCATAATAATCGCCCGCTCAATAGCATGCCGTAGTTCCCTGATATTACCGGGCCATTCGTAACGCTGTAACCTCATAATGACTTCATTGGGAAGCTTCAATTTATCTTTTCTGTATTTCCTTTTAAAAATTGACAGGTAATAGTTTGCCAGCATAGGGATATCTTCCTGCCTTTTTCGCAATGGAGGTATTTCAATTTCCACGGTATTAATTCTGTACAACAAATCCTGCCTGAAGGCACCCTGTGAAACCATTTGTTTGAGAGATCGGTTTGTCGCACATATCAACCTGATATCCACTTCAATGGACCTGTTACTGCCAACACGAAATATTTTCCTGTTCTGAAGTGCAGATAATAACTTTGATTGTAGCTGCAATGTCAGGTTGCCAATCTCATCTAGAAAAAGTGTCCCACCGGATGCAGCTTCAAACCTCCCTACCCTGTCTTCGGTAGCATCAGTATATGCCCCCTTCTGATGACCAAATAGTTCACTTTCAAATAGTGATTCAGAAAGTGAACCCAGATCAACATTAACAAACACTTCTTCCTTCCTCTCTGATTTACGATGTATTTCTCTGGCTACCAGCTCCTTACCGGTACCATTCTCCCCGAGAATCAATACATTGACATCCGTTCCTGCCACCTTTTCAATATCCTTTATTACCTGTTTTATGGCCGGAGAATTACCAATAATATCCGAATACTGAAAATCTATTGTGGAGCTTAAAATTGATTTCTGTAACTGCAGTTGATGAACTTTCTTCTTTGACTGGCTTAATTTAAATGCTGCAGAGACGGTGCTGACCAATTTTTCATTTTGCCAGGGTTTAACAATAAAATCAATAGCACCCAATTTCATTGCCCGGACAGCAACATCGACATCCCCATAGGCAGTGATGACAATGATATTTAATGAAGGAGCATCTGTCAGCATTTTTTCCAGCCATTGTAAACCTTCTTCTCCTGAAGTATCACCCGGCTTAAAATTCATGTCAAGCAAAATCACATCCCACGCTGTTTCACTGAGTTCAGAAGGAATCAGTGCAGGATCCTTTAAGGAACGTACAGTACTGTAATACTGTTCCAGCAGTGTAGTCACTGAAAGAAGTATATAGGGATCATCATCAATAATCAGGATATTACCCTTATTCATTGCGAGAATAGTATTCGGTTTTCAGTCCCGAAATGGTCGGTATCTTTGATTCCGTCAACATTTCGAGGATCCTCGAATTTCTAAGCATCAGCCTCAGGCTGATTACAGAAAATCGGGATTTTCAGTTTTCGATTACCTGTTTTTTCAGTGACACTTAAGTTATGCAAATTTTCTATCACTATTATTAGCTTCCATAGAGCAATAATTACAACCCGTTCGCGAATGTTTGCTGCGTAAACATTTCACGACTCACAACTCACGATTCACGAAAATACAAAATTGTCCAAAAATGGACAATTATTTGTCCATGTTTGAACATAAACATTTTGACTATTCTATGTATATCATTGATTTAGTTTATCTTAAGATGAGTGGTATAAAGTTTGAGCTATCAGGATTAACATATTTTGTAATTGATCAAACAGGGTATTCATAAAAATGTATTTGCGAGATATGCCCTGATGGAACTTACAAATTCTTAATTAAAAACATCCTCATCATAATCGGATTATAGTCACATACTAAATTTTGAATAATGTTTAAAAATATACTCAAAACGACACTCAGGATCCTTATCAGAAACAAAATATATTCTGTCATTAATCTTCTTGGTCTATCGATTGGTGTAACCTGTTCATTGCTTATTTTAATCTGGGTATGGAAAGAAGTCACCTATGACAGGTTCCATGAAAACATTAAAAATATATTTCTTGTTCAGCAAACCATGGACCTGGGCACCGGTGAATATACTACTGACAGAAGCGGTGGTGCTTTTGCCGGGGCTCTGAAAGAAGGTTTTCCGGAAGTTAAAGAAGCTGTGAGAGTTACTGCGGTTGGAGAACTGTTATTATCATATTATCCACCAATTAATGACAGCAGTGATAATCAGACCTCCCTGGAGGAAATGAAATTTATTGAGAATGGGGTGGATGCAGCTGATTCAACGATTTTTAATGTATTCAGTTTCCCACTATTAAAAGGAGATCCGCAATCCGCGCTGAAAGAACCTTACTCGATTGTCCTGACAAAAGAAATGGCCGAAAAATATTTTGGAGAAGAAGATCCAATGGATCAGATCATCCGGATAAACCAAAAATATGAATTTAAGGTAACTGGAATTGTTGATGAATATCCTGAAAATTCAACCATTTTATTCGACTTCCTGGTACCATTTTCATTTCTGGCAGAGCTGGGCAGGGATATTAATAGATATGAAGGAAATCCGTATTTCACTTTTCTTTTGCTGAATAACCCTGAGGAATATAAAAAATTAAGTGATCAATTACCGGATTTTTTTTCAGCGCGTTTTGACTCAGATATTTTCGTGGTGCAGAAACTTTTACCATTTGCCAGAATGCGCTTTTTTGGGGAAGGACGTGGTTTCTATGTTGTGCTTATCTTTTCAATCCTGGCCCTCCTGATCCTGATTATAGCCTGCATCAACTTCATGAACCTTTCGACGGCCCGGTTTTTAACTCGAACAAAAGAGGTAGGTATCAGAAAAGTTGTGGGTGCTTCCCGCCGCCAGCTGATCAGGCAGTTTATCGGCGAAACCATGTTCATGGCATTTCTTTCAATCAATATTGCAATCCTGGCTGTTGATATCATATTACCTTCATTTAATAAGCTACTGGGAACAGAATTAACATTAAATCTTTCAAATCCCTACTTTCTTATTCTCCTGATTTTACTTATGCTTCTGACAGGATTGATTGCGGGGAGTTATCCTGCATTTTTCCTCTCCTCTTTTAAATCCGTAGACGTTTTAAAAAAAACAATGGTAACAGGTTCGAGAGGTGGCCGGTTGAGAAAAGTGCTCGTTGTTGTCCAGTTCACCTTTACAATCGGTTTTATCGTTGCAACAATTGTAACTTTTCTCCAATTTAAATATTTGCAGACCTCAAATATCGGAGTAAACCGTGAGAATATCATTTATCTGCCCGTGAGTAACGAACTGGGAAAAAATTATTTCTATCTCAAACAGGAACTACTTGCAAATCCTGATATAATTTCAGTTACCTCGGGATCACATATTCCTGTATATGTTGACTTAGGAGAGGTAACCTGGGGATTAAAATCAGAAGATATTAATGATCTGGCAAGAATAATCCTGGTCAGTTATGACTTTCTGAACACATTCGATATCAAACTTACAGAAGGAAGATTCTATTCACCAGAATATCCCACCGACACTGTTAATAAAATTATTGTAAATGAAGCTGTGACAAGCAAACTGGAACTGGATGATCCTGTCGGAAAAATTTTTTATCTAGCTGAAGAGTCCTATACTATTATTGGAGTTGTTGAAAATTTTATGTCATTTCCTGTGAAACTGGGTGGAGAAAATTTAATCCTGCCTTTTGAAAAGGTTGGAAACTATATTTTCATAAAAATGAAAGATTCAAATAAGTCTGTTACACTTAATTATATTGAAGCATCACACGAAAAATTTAATCCTTATTATCCTTTCATTTATTTTCACATGGAGGATTATCTTGATCCTATTTCAGATGCTATGGATACTGCAGGCAGACTTATCTTTTACTTTACAATTTTTGGCATTTTTATTTCCTGTCTGGGCCTATTTGGACTTTCCACTTTTATGACCGAGCAAAAAACAAAAGAAATAGGTATCAGGAAAGCGATGGGTGCTAGCATCAGACGCATATTATTAATTATTAATGCTGAATTCCTGAAATTAGTTATCATAGCTTTTATTATTTCTACACCACTATCTATATTACTAATAAAAGTGATGTTAAAAGGTTTTTCATCCAGGATTGAAGTCGGGCCAAAACTTTATATCCTAACAGGATTGTTTGTATTTGTACTATCCTTCATAACCATTCTTTACCAGACACTCTATGCCGCAACACGTAATCCGGCCGAGAGTCTGAGATATGAGTGAGGAAGAAGGCTAAGGCTAAGGCTAAGGCTGAGGCTGAGGCTGAGGCTGAGGCTAAAAAGGAAGCAATGAGGGATGATTACATAAAAGCCGGCGAGTTCCCTCGATCGCCTGCCTGCCGGCAGGCAGGCTTTGCGACCTTGGAATGATTTGGTTCCATAGACATATGCAAATAATCTAGTAACAACTGAAGCACTAAATAAACGGATCAGTGGTTAAAAGGCTAAATTGTTAATGACATATGACTTCTTGAAATAACAAATTAATAATAGATTCGGAAACACTATTGAACTAACAACTGAACACCAATGCTAAAAAACTACATCATAACAGCAATAAGAAATCTCTGGAGATACAAGTTGTACAGCATTTTAAATTTTCTTGGATTATCTCTGGGGCTTGCTGTAAGTATTCTGATTTATCTCTATGTCGAAAAAGAACTCAGTTATGATAAACATTTCAGTAAAGCAGACCGCACATACCGGGTCATTCAGATGTTAAACAATGAGGCAGGCCCAAGGAATTGGGCCAACGGTCCGCCATTAATGGCCGAAGAGATAATGGGTCATATACCTGAGATAGAATCTGTTTTAAGAATGCGTCCGTTACAGGTGGTTTTTGAGTACCAGCCTGATAGTCTGACACTGATCACGCATGAAGAAATCGGGGGATTTTTCGTGGATTCCAATTTTGTTGATTTTTTCAATTGGGAAATTATTTCTGGAGATCATGATAATCCCATGGCTGATCCCTTATCAATCGTCCTCTCCGAAAGTCTGGCAATAAAATATTTTGGAAAGGACAACGCGGTAGGAAAACAACTACGGATACAGGGTACACTATTTACAGTAACAGCTATTATGAAAGATTTCCCCGAAACAACTCATTTCAAACCCAGGTATTTATTATCATGGCCAATATTCAAAGCTATGCTTCGGGCTGTAAATCTTTCTGAACTATACAACAACCGGAACTGGGCAGGAGTCTATACGTATGTTAAACTTGATGAAAGAATTAATGTTCGTGACCTGGAAGAAAAGTTACAGGAATTCAGGATTCAATTCTACAGTGAATTTGAAAGCCGCGAAGAAACACTTGAAAATGGTCGTTTCGTATTTCAGCCAATCACCGATATTCATCTGAGATCTCACCTGGAACAGGAGATTGAACCCAACGGGAACATCATCTATACAATGGTCTTCGGCCTGGCTGCCCTTTTTATCCTGCTTATTGCAGGGGTTAATTATGTGAATATAGCCACTACCAATGCATTAAACAGAACTAATGAAATGGCTATCAGGAAAGTAAATGGCGCATTACGGACTCAATTGATATTCCAGTTTATCGGTGAAGCAGTTCTTACTGCAGCGATATCCGCAGTTCTATCTATACTGATAGTAGACCTCTTTATTCCTTTTTATAATGAGATAACTGAAAATAATCTTACCTCAATGGAGATCTTCTCCCTCAGAAATATTTCCATAATTGTTCTAATAGCTTTTCTTTTCGGGTTTTTATCAGGTGTTTACCCGGCATATTTTGTTACAAAATTCAGTTCGGCCCAGGCACTAGGTGAACTCAGAAGCCCCGTCTCAACAACCAGCAAACTCAGAACAGCACTGGTCATCCTTCAGTTCAGCGTATCTGTCTTCATGATTTTCTCAACAGTAATTATTTACCGGCAGATGCAATTTTTCTTAAAGAAGGATCTGGGGATTGACCTGGAAAATGTAATCATCCTGGATCTTAACAACCAGGCCATGGAGATGATTATCAACAATCCGGAATCCTTAAAAAACGAACTGGAGCAATTATCATTTGTTACAGGAACATCTGTTGTCAGTCATTTGCCCGGTAACAGATTCAGTGTGGAAGGTTTACGGCCGGATAACATGCTTGAGGATGCGGATATTCCATCCATGAGATTCCTGCGTGTGGATGATGATTTCATTCCACTGATGAAAATTAAGTTGGTTGAAGGACGAAATGTTAAAATACCATCCGAAGAACAAAGTGAATTCATTTTGAATAAAACCTGCGTGATGGCGTTGAACCTGGAAAATCCGGTTGGAATAAAAGCAACTTCCTTTTTTGAACAGCGTGGAGAAATCGTTGGAGTATGTGACGATTTCAATTATGCATCCCTTCATTATATCATTGAACCACTTGTGCTTGAAATAAATAATGATCCTGAATTCCGCGCACTCTGGTGTAATTATCTACTTATTAAAGTATTTCTAGGCGATATGGGTAATATTATTAAAATGCTTGAAGATAAAATTGATGAAGTTGCACCCGGTACTGTTTTTAATTATCGCTTTCTGGATGAAAATTTTAACCGTAATTATAAGTCAGAACAAAAGCTAAAATCACTGCTGAGGGTTTTTGCCATTTTTGCCATATTCATTTCATGTCTGGGATTATTCGGTCTTTCTGCATATTCAGCAGAATTAAGAACAAAAGAAATAGGCATAAGAAAAAGTCATGGTGCTCATACTCTTAGCATTTCCATGTTACTCTCAAGACAATTTATAGTATATGTATTGATTGCACTGGTAATTGCGCTTCCGGCAGGATATTATTATTCAAATAACTGGCTGCAGAATTTTGCTTACCGTATTCAAGTCAAGCTCTGGGAATTCTTGCTCACCGGACTGATTGCCATACTGATAGCGATCTTTTCGGTTAGTTACCAGGCTATCCGGGCAGGGTTGCGTAATCCGGCCAGATCACTGCGGTATGAATAGGAAGAAGGCTAAGGCTGAAGCTGAGGTTTAGGTTGAGGCTGAGGAAATGTGGGTGCAGGGCACAGTTAGAGGAATACAAGGTTCAAGATACCAGGTACCAAGGGCTGGGCACAAAAACACCAGACAGATTAGAAGTTATCTTAAAAACAATACCCGGGATTATAGCATCGTCATCCTGAACTTGATTCAGGATCTTCTTAGGTGCCACATACTTATCGTCTTCGAAGATCCTGAATCAAGTTCAGGATAACGTTACACTCTTCGATGCTAATATCTGTTTCTGTTATAATTTTGATTACTTTTATTCTTGGCTTCAAAATTACACCATGAAACAAAGATTCTATCGACAGTTATTATTTTTACCGATTATAATTTTAACAACCTGCCACCGTGATATCCCCGACCTTGACTTTAAACAGGAAATGCGTGATTTTGTGCAAGCAATCAGCGCATACGCCAAATCAATAAGTCCTGATTTCATTATTATCCCCCAGAATGGCCAGGAACTGATTACCCTGAACGGCGATAATAAAGGCAGTGCCGATTTAACATACCTGTCAGCTATTCAAGGGCAGGGACGCGAAGATTTGTTTTACGGGTATGATGATGATAATAAAGCAACCCCTGCTGTTGAAACAGACTATATGGCCGATTTCCTCGATATAGCAAGTGAATTTGATGTGATTATTCTTGTAACTGATTATTGCAGTACTCCTTCAAAAATGGACGACTCATACTCAAAGAATAACCTGAAAGGTTATATCTCCTTTGCTGCTGATCACCGTGAACTGGATAATATACCCTCCTATCCGGCCATACCGTATGGTGAAAATGATTCTGTGATTATCTCGCTCAGTGAAATTAAAAATTTCCTCTATCTTATTAATCCAGATCAGTTTGCCAACAGGCAGGATTTTATCAATGCCATCACAGCTACCAATTATGATCTCCTGATTATGGATCTGTTTTTCGATGAGGAACCTTTCACCGGTTCCGATATTGAAGCCCTGCGAAATAAAGCAAATGGAGGTAAAAGACTCGTTGTCAGCTATATGAGTATTGGTGAGGCGGAGGATTACAGGTACTACTGGAAAAGTAACTGGAAAAAAGGTAATCCTGAATTTCTGTATAAGGAAAATCCCTACTGGGAAGGGAATTATAAGGTAAAATACTGGATGGATGAATGGAAACAGATTATTTTCGGTGATGAAAATGCCTATCTCGACAGGATACTCGATGCAGGATTTGATGGGGTATACCTCGACATTATCGATGCGTTTGAGTATTTTGAGGAGCTATAAGAAAGGAGGCTAAGGCTAAGGAAAAGGAAGAGTTATGAGTGCAGGGTGCATAGTTGGAGGGGGAGTCGCAATGGTTACAGTGTCGCAATAGAGACCCCGGAAGGGGACGAACTTAGAATAACCTGATACGAAGTGCCGGATTAAGATGCCAGAAAAAATTACAATCCTGATAAGGGTTGAATAAGTTCTGCCGGTTGCCAACCGGCAGAAAGTTAGGAATGGTGATAATTGTCAAACCTGTTTGCCAGCTAGAACTCAAGTGAAGGCTGGATTGTTAATCGGGGATTGTTACTACCGGTTTCCAACCGGTAGTTGTATAACTAATGTGCAAAGTAGTTAAGGGGCTGTGTCACAACTAATTTTTCACGCAAAAAGTGCAAAGAAAATATGAAGTTCGCAAAGACCACATATCTGTTATTCAGTACTTTGCGGTCTTTGCCTAAACTTTGCGTGCTTTGCGAGAAGCCTTTTAATGAAGTTGTGACACACCCCTCAGAACAGCGCTTGTGAATCATTCAAGTCCACCTGCCTGGCAGGACCGGGAGGATTTTCAACCGGATACTTCTAAAAGCTCTGGTTTTAAAGGATAATCTTAATTAAGAAACATTGGTAAATCTTCCATATAACCGTTCCAGACTCCCTTTAGGCAGGATCATTTTATATATCCTCCTGCTTATCACTGTTTTGATCGTCATAGTGAAATGGGATACCATCCTTAATTTCATTACTGCCATCTTTTATAAATAAATAAAAGGAGTAATCTTAAGATATTCATTATCAATTTCTTTTGGCTACTGGTTTTCCCTTTTATGCACCCAATGCCATTTTTTTTTAACTTAGCCTGTAATCTTTTGTAAATTAACAATTAAAGGCTTCTTGCAGATTGATGAAGCTAATAGCCCTGTTATTCGCAGATTTCCTATCTGAAAATCTTCTCTGCAAAAATCAGCATCAAAATCTGCAAGAAGGTGTGATAAATATATTCATCAAAATAGTTCTTTATAAAATATTAAATGTTATGAAAAATACATTATTTCTGCTCCTCGCAACATTTTGTATTATTCATACAATGAATGCACAGGTTAATTACAGGGGTGCCAGGGTGGTCACATCAGAGAACCAGCCTGTAATTATCGACCGTGCATTGATCGTGGGTATTTCCAGGTACCTGAATATTGATGATTTACAGTATGCACATTCAGATGCCCTTTCATTTTATAATTATTTGCTATCCCCGGCCGGAGGTAATCTTGACAGCTCCAATATCATGCTGTTGCTTAATGAAGATGCTACATCGGCGAACTTTTTTGCCGGTCTCGACTGGTTACTAACTGAAACACAAGAAGAGGAGACCGTAGCAATTTACTTTTCAGGGCATGGAGACCTGGAAACCAAAACCATCCGCCAGAATGGTTTCCTACTTGGATACGATTCCCCCAGAGCCTGTTATATGGCAGGTGCCATAGGTGTGGGATATGTCCAGGACTACCTTGCAACAATTGTTTCATCAAACAAAGCAAAAGTCCTGATGATCTCCGATGCATGCCGTTCGGGAAAACTGGCAGGAGGGGCTGAAGGATTGAAAAATACAACAGCAGCTCTTGCAGAACAATGGGAGAATATCTCGAAAATCCTTTCTTCCCAGGTGGGTGAACTGTCGATGGAAAGTACAAAATGGGGCAACGGGGCCGGTGTCTTCACCTATTACCTGATCCGTGGGTTGTCCGGGCTGGCAGATCGCAACCGTGATAAAAATGTGACACTGTTCGAACTCAATATTTACCTTTATGATAATATATCCAGGGAGACGAATGGAAGCCAGACTCCCCTGATTGACGGTAACCAGGCTACTATCATTGCCTATGTCGATAGTCTTACCCTGCTTGCACTGCAACAACAATCTGAAACCGGATCGGGTCAGTATCTTGCCATGGGAACCAAAGGATTCCTGGAAGATCTGAAGGCGGAGCTTGATCCCGAATCATATGAGCTCTATATCAAATTCCAGGATTGTATCGACCAGGGATCACTTGTGAATGACTTCTTTAATAATATAGATACCTTAAATGCATATTATTACTATGAAAAGCTGATTTCAAACCAGGGTGCTGAAAAGATACATAACAGGATCAGGAGAACATTCATGGCAGCTTTACAGAATAAAACCCAGATATACCTGAATAATTATGTGCGCGGGAAAGATGTAACGGATTCCATCAATCTTTACCAGGCTTATCTCGAACAGAAAAAAGCCTTTGAAATGGTTGATTCATCTTTTATACTCTATGATAACATTAAGGCCAGGTATCTCTTCATGGAATCTATCTACTCATATGATTCCGAAGCACAACTAAAAATGCTTGAAGAATGTGTACAGGCCGAACCGGATGCAGCCTATGCTTATAATGAACTTGGAACGATTTATGATAATATGGAAAAGTATGACAAAGCCATGGATGCCTATGAGAAAGCTATCAGTCTTGCACCAAACTGGAGCTATCCTTATAATAACATGGCCATCGTATATTATGACATGAAAGAATATGAAAAAAGTAAGGAATACTATTACCTCGCCATGGATAAAGATTCCCTGCTTGTGAATCCATATTATAATATAGGTATCTTATATTATCATCTTGGCGATACATCAACAGCCATTGATTATTACCTGGAAGCTTTGTCAATCGACTCTTCCTATAAAAATGCTTATATAAATCTTGGTATCGTCTATGCGGAGAATGAGATGTATTCTGAAGCTGAATCTCTTTATAAACAGTGTATTGAATATGCTGATGAAGCAACCGGTTATAACGGATTGGGGTATTTATATCATAAACGGGGTGATTATAATGAGGCTGAAAAGTATTTTCTTCAAGCATATGATTACAATGACTATGATGAAAAGATCCTTGATAATCTCGGAGAACTATATGACGATATGGAAAAGTATGATCTCTCCATCGAATATTACATGAAGGCACTCGATGTCAAACCGGGTTACAGCAGTGCATTACAGGGACTGGGCAACACCTATTTCAGCATGGAGGATTACAGGACAGCTCTTGATTACTATTTCCAGGCAAACAGGAGTGAGCCGGATTCAAAATATACCCTGTATAACATCGGTAATAGCTATTATAACCTGTCAATGAGTGACTCAGCCATCCACTATCTCAGGCTGGCACTGGAAGTTGACCCGGCATATGCGCTGGCTATGATCCGTATTGGTAATGTTTTTATGAAGAATGAGGAATATGATTCAGCCGAAGTTTATATGATGAAAGCCCTGGAGGTAAATCCCCGTGATGAAGATATCCTGAACGGCATTGGCATATATTATTATAACCAGGATCTTTACAGGAAAGCAATTCACTATTACCAGCAAGCATTGAATAATAAAAAAAACTTCAGGGAAGCACTGTATAACCTGGCAAACTGCTTTGATGTCATGGAGATATATGATACTGCAGCAATTTATTACCGTAAAGCAATCAACGTTGATCCCGGATATGTACTGGCTTATTATGGAATGGGTGATATGTATTATGATATTAGTAATTATGATTCGGCACAGGTCTATTTAGAAACTGCTTTTAAATTAAATCAGGAAAATAAAGATGTGCTGAATGGACTCGGAAACCTTTATTACGACCTTGATATTTACGATACTGCGATTATTTATTATACGAAAGCAATCGAAATTAAAGAAGACTTTAAAGAAGCCTGGTATAATCTTGGCAATTGTTACAGTCAGATGGGAAACTCACAGCAAGCCCTTGAGTTTTACCGGAGAGCAATCATGATAGATCCAAAATATGCCCTGGCTTATTCTGAAATAGGTGATATTTATTACGATGCATATGAATATGACTCTGCAGAGGTTTATTTGTTCAGGGCACTGGAACTTGATAGTCAGGACAAGGATATTCTGAATGCACTGGGCAATCTCTATTATATCCGGGATGAATATGAATCTGCCATAGATTATTATAAAAAGGCCCTGGAAATAAAAAATTTCCGCGAAGCCTGGTTCAATCTTGGTAATTGTTATGACCTTCTTGGAGATAGTGAACAGGCTATTGAGAATTATCTGATGGCCATCCGGACAGATTCATCCTATGTCCTGGCATATACTACCGTCGCTGGTATCTATGAGGATGTTGGGGATTTTGAATCGGCCCAGGCATTTTATCTCAAAGCGGCGGAATATGATCCCACAGATGTGGAGATCCTGAATGATATCGGGAATTATTATTATAACAACCGTGAATACGAGAAGGCTCTCGAATATTACAGGAAAATTTTTGATCTGAACCCGGAATATAAATATGCTCTTGTCAATTTAGGAAATACTTATGATGCCCTGGGGGAAACCGGAAAAGCACTTGAATATTATGAGCGTGCTACACTTGCTGATGATGAGTATCTTTATGCTTTTCAAATGCTTGGACAGACATACTATAAAAGTGGAGAATACGAGAAGTCAGTTCAATACTTTAACAGGGTTATTGAATTGAATACTGAATATTTATGGAGCTATGACTATCTCGGATATGTATATTATAACCTGCTTGAGTACAAAAAAGCCATTCCCTACTTCGAAAAAGTTCTGGCAATTGATCCTTCTTTTACGGATGCATGGTACCAGTTAGGCAATGTTTATCAGCACCTTGAAAAGTATAAGGACTCAGAAAGACATTTCAAGAAGTGTCTTGAACTGGATCCCGAAAATTATAATTATCTGGTTGGCCTTGCCTATACGTATCTCAGGATGGAGAAATATGATGAATCTAAAGAGCTATTTCAAAAATCTATCGACCTGTCACCAGATACTCCCTTCAACTATTATAACATGGCATGTTTCTACGCAATCCAGTACATGGAGAACGAGGCATTTGAATGGCTCGAAAAGGCTTTTGAAAAAGGATTTGATAATTTCGACCATATCCGTACTGATCCGGATTTGGAAAATATAAGAGAATCCGATGGTTTTGACGAGCTTTTGAAGAAGTATGAGGAGTGAAGGAGCGAGAGGGCGAAAGAGCGAGAGAGCGGGAGGGAGAGAGATAGAGAAGGGAAGAAAGGGTGAATGGGAAAAGAAATCTGACGTTAAATATAACAGAGTTAAGGGGCTGTGTCACAACCACTTTTTATTTAATAGCGCTGGAAATCTCTCAAATTGTTGTTCCTAACTTCACCCCATCCCCTATGCCCTTCCCCTGAAGTGGGAAGGGGAACAGGTACCCCCTCCTGGCCTTCCCCTTTTAGGGGGGAGGAGCGGAGGGGGGTGAAATGATATTTTAACTAATTATTGACGTTGTGATATACCCCCACTTTCATACATATTGATTACAGGAATTAAACTCACGACACTAGCCTACTCCCACCAGGAACCGAGAACCATATTACCGATTTCCAGCTACTCATTCAATTCAAACCTGTACATCACAATCGAATATGGAAGGATCTCTAATGAGTTCCCGGTAAATTCTATGTTTTCCTCCACTATCTTTACATTCGGCGTTTTACCCGGCTCATTATATGCTTCAGGATCAGGATGATGGATTATCCATTTTGCACCTTCTTCATTAACCTGTGTTTCACCGAAATCAAGTGATACGTTACGGGTGGTCTCATTTGGATTAACAATTGCAACAGTAAGGGCTTTTCCGTCCCGGGTCAGTGCTGCTGCAATATCGATATCCTTCGACCTGCCGGTAATTTCAATCGGGACCGTTCCAAAATGTTTGTGATATAGTATTAATGGAAGTGCAGTGGTTGCAAAACCTGCATCAGTTTTTGTGGTTTTTATACAACCAATCACATTAACTGTCTGTGCATAATTTGCCATGAAATATATATCACTGTTCCTGAAATATTCATGTAGTCCTATTGCAACACCGAGCCCATCCTTATGATGGTAACGTACACCCAGTTCACCATACAGGTAATCTCCATACCAGTAATTCCATTCATCCATCGCAATCCTGATATCTTTTCCCTTTAATTCTTCAATCTCATCACGGTATTTCCGGTGTGCATCCGCTTTATATTTAATTTGCCGTGCAAGTTGCCTCGTATGTCCAGAAACATCTTCAAGTTCCTGGCAGTAAATATGTTCACTTATCAGGCTCATGTTATCCGAACATATCCGGAGCATTGTCTCACTCCATTCTCCAACCTCCCCTACTCCAATTAGCTTAATAGTTGGATCAATATTCCACATTGCCCGGGCAACACTGTTATGTTTCTTAACATATTCTTCAAGAGGCATATGGCCAAGTTGCCAGCTGCCATACATCTCGTTTCCCACGGCCCACCATTTTACCCCGTATGGTTCAGGATGGCCGTTTTGAGCACGCAGTGTTCCCATGGGTGAATCAGCCGTACTGTTACAGTATTCAACCTGCTCAGCTACTTCATCTACCGTACCAAGACCTGTATTAACCGCTACAAATGGCTCTGATCCAAGCAATTGCATCAATTCCATATACTCATGAATACCCACATCATTATGTTCAACTCCTTTCCATGCAGGATTCTTACGAGGTGGTCTCTGGTCCCTGTTACCTATGCCATCCTTCCAGTCATATCCGCTCACAAAATTTCCTCCAGGCCAACGGTAAACAGGAGCATTAAGCTCTTTCATCAATGCAACTACATTCTTACGCCATCCTGAAATATTATCTGCCGGCATTAATGAAATTATCCCGATTCTGAATTGTCCTTTTCCTTTACTGATTATTTGAATCTGAACATTCTTATCTGTCGACGGTGCAGTAAATTCCAGAGAACAGGCATGATATTCCGGGGTAATGGATCCAATTTCCCAGGATAAAATATCACCGTTCTCCATAACGAGCTGTACTATAACCGGCAATGCACTTTTATCTCCTGCAAGAATGATCCTTCCTGTGTAATTATTTCCTTCGGTGATTGCAATACTTTCCTGTGCAATTCCAGCTGTAGTTCCATCACCGGGCAGATGTATAACAGGGGTATGTTTGCCGACAAAAGGGTTCAGCGTATCCATTATAACTGTCCCGGGCGAACCGATCACCTTCCAGGGAGATGCAGCAAGGTATAGATATTCGCCAGCTTTCCAGTAAGGATCGTCGTCCGTTGCCCATGGATTGTAGTCATCCTTGACCGGATAGTAAAACTTCCGGTCTTCAATCATTTCCGCCCATATCCCATCGTAGATACAGCGCCCCAGGTGCTCAATAAACTGCCCATAAATATATTCTGAAATAGGTTCTTGGGTCTTTTCCGTATCTATTTTTACGGATATATTGCCGGTGTCACAGGCAATTAGGAAAAACAAGCAAAAGGTAATAATGATTGATTTCATGATGATAATCTTAAAAAAGTATATTGCTTAAAGATTTGTATTTTATACCGATTAATCATCCGGTGACTTGAATTCACCGGGTGAGAAGTTTATACAATTTTCTTAATTTTAAGCACAAGATAATTACAATATTCTTTTGTTCATCAACCTCGTCCCAAATAAATACTTATAAAATGTCAAACCACCATTGTCGTATTCAGCAGATTGAAATATACCAGTCGAGGATAAAACTTAAAGAACCATTTAAAATTTCTCTGGCAATTCATGATCATGCAGAAAGCATATATGTTATTATCAAAACAAATGAAGGTATAACAGGCTTTGGCGAATGCAGTCCATCAAAGGCAATACAGGGCGAAACTCTGGAAACCTGTTTTATAATCGGCCGTAATATTGGAGAAATTCTGTTGGGGAGAGATCCCTTGAATATCGGAGAATGTGTATCTGCAATGGATACTTATATATATGGAAATACCAGCATTAAAAGTGCTTTTGATATAGCTTTACATGATATTGCCTCAAGGCATGCAGGATTACCTTTATATGCATACCTTGGAGGAAGAAATGATAAAACCCTCGTAACTGATTACACCGTCAGTATTGATGATCCTGGGAAAATGGCCAGCGATTCCGTAAAAATTAAAGAATCAGGATTCCCTGTAATAAAAATAAAGCTGGGTGAATCCGAAGAAAAAGATATTGAACGCATGATAGCCATCCAGCATGCAGTCGGATCAGACATTCCTTTACGGCTTGATGCTAACCAGGGCTGGGATACACAAACTGCAATATCAATCCTTTCATCCTTATCAGAATGGAATATTCAATTTTGTGAAGAACCAATCCCCCGCTGGAATTTTACTGAACTCCCGGTAGTCAAACAACACAGTCCAATTCCGATCATGGCTGACGAATCGTGTTTCGATCACAATGATGCAAAACGTCTGATTAATCTGAATGCCTGCGACTATTTCAATATAAAACTTGGTAAATCATCCGGTATTTTCAAAGCCCGCAAAATCATCAACCTTGCAGTTCAATCAGGGAAAAAAATACAGGTTGGTGGTTTCCTGGAGTCCCGTCTGGGATTTACGGCTTCCGCACATCTTGCATTATCAAGCGACCAGATCGTATATTATGATTTCGACACACCGCTCATGTTTAATGAAGATCCTGTCATTGGTGGTATCACCTATTTAAATAATGGCGTTATAAAGGTCTCCGATGATCCGGGCCTGGGTGCCGTGGTAGATGAGAAATATCTGCAAACACTTGATAAAATCATTGTACCAGGTCAAAATCAAAAATAATCCACATTCACCATCTATCCCTGGACCTACTATCCGTAAAATTTTTATATCTTAGGATTCAGATTCAACTAAGACCGGGAGTATTTAAATTGTGACCCTTATTAACCTAAAACAGGCTCTGGTATTGTTATCACCAACCATAACTGAATTATAATCAAAACCCACTATCATGAAAACACAAAAATTCTCTTTACTTATCGTCGTTTATTTTCTCCCCGTTATTTTACTCTACGCACAGGAAAACAAAATAACTCCTGACCTGTCCGAAATCAATAATGCTGATAAATGGACTGTTTACAACAGGAAAGCCAAGAATGTAAAGGCTGATCAATCTGTCTATCTGAATGCAGGTGAAGGATCGGGATTTGCAAGATTAAATGATTTCAATTTCAGAAATGGGTCAATAGATGTAGATATAAAAGGTAAGGATGAATTTCAAAGAAGTTTTCTCGGCATTGCTTTTCACGGAATTAATGACAGCACTTATGAAGCAATCTATTTCCGTCCTTTTAATTTTAAAAATCCTGAAAGAAACAGTCATTCGGTTCAGTATGTTTCAGAACCGAAAAACACATGGTATGTCCTCAGGCAAGAACATCCGGAAGAGTATGAGAACCCGGTTAATCCGGTTCCGGATCCAGCAGATTGGTTTCATGTTACAATCATTATTAAATATCCATCCATAAGGGTTTTTGTAAACAATGCAACAGAATCCTCCCTGGAAATTAATCAGTTAGGTGGTCAAAAAGAAGGCTGGCTGGGGCTCTGGGTCGGTAACGGATCGGATGGAAGCTTCAGGAACCTGGTTATCACCACGAATGATAAATAATTACTATTACATTTATCCCATCAGCTTCCTCATAATTTAATCCAGTTTCAGACCTTACTTATGCTAAGGAAATTAACCAAATATTTTCTAAGATTTATTATTGAACCGGGTAAGGCAGCTCAAGATATCAGCCAGGAGAAAAAGGCCTTATGGATTGGTTTCTGGTGGCTTATTACCTTTCATTTCCTTTATTCATTAACAGTACTTATTTTCTTTCTGCTCGGTCATAAGCCTGTTGCTACACCCTGGTTACCAATACCACCTGATAAATGGTATCTCATACAGACCTTTACAACAATACCTGTAGGCCTGGCAGGATTCTTAACCTATAGCGGGGTAGTCTACCTGTTGGTCAGCGCAACGGACAGAAAGCCCGAGTTTGATACAATTTTCACAACCCAGTCCTTTACAATTTTTATTCCATGCATCATATTTATGTGGATACCTGAAACATTTGTTGCCCCTTTTCTAATAATGAAAGGTATGGATACACTTCCGTGGTCTGAATGGATCGAGAACTTAAGAGTATTTATCATACCTTTTTTATGGATCTTTTACATGTCTACTCTTACATTAACTAAAATAACACACCTGCCCTGGTGGAAAAGCCTCATCATTGTAATCATTTCTCTAATACCCTGCGGATTGATCATGGCTGTTTTTATCAGGTGATCCATTACTGATCTTTTATTTTAAATTTTTTACAATCCCACCATTAAAACCGTGGGGTATAATTATATTTTCTCTCCCCACGATTAAAATTCATTGGCTATAATTATATCCTTTCTCCATCTTCCTCTCTTCCCTTTGTCCTATCTTCTTTCTATCAATACACCATCGAGTCGTAATTATAATAGTCTGTGAACCAACTATTTAAAAATTATTTCAAAAAATATGATTTTCCGGGTACGATAAATCTGGATTTCTGACATAAAGGGATAGAACCGGCCGGTTTATTTTATTTATAAATTATTAATCTAAAATCAAAAAACATGAAAACAATCGAACAACTCAATGACATCCAGTTGATGGATCAAAAGGAATTGCTTGAAACTTCCGGAGGAGTTGCATGGTTCCTCCCTATCTTAATTGCCGGTGCCTGCGCAGCAGTCGAAGAGGTAATTCGTGATTGGGACAATTTTAAAGCGGGTTTACTTGGCAAACCTGAAATACATCATTAGCACATCAGGGAATTGTTAATCCAATTGTTTTACTCTTTAAAAAAATAGCCATGAAAAAATCAGAAACAATCACAAACTCGCTCAGACAGATAGATAGCAATGAATTATCTCAAATCAATGGAGGCAGTTTTGCCTATGATCTTGGAAGACTTATCCGGTATGTGGGTATTTATATTTATGAAGGGACCGGTATCAGGGGAAATATGTATGCATATACAGATTTCGTTACCAATATGGCTGTCAATAATATGTGATCCTGATATATCAAAACAAATAAAATACCATGAAACCATCGAATAATGAACAACTGCTTGGCAGCCATGAGTTATTGGAAATCAGAGGTGGATTTATTCCAATCAGTCCATCTCTGCTGATCCCATTCATAACCTCGCATACCGCTGAAATGTGCGACAGGTTAAAACATACTTACAACAGTTTTGTTGCTGGATTATGTGGACAACCTGAACCATAGACTGACAGGGGGTGTGTTACAACATGGTAAAAGGTTAACAGCAAAGTGCGGTTAAATATGGTTGTGATACAGCCCCTGTTCAAAACATTTAAAAAGATAAAGATGAAAACAAAAAAGATCGTATACAGTATCCTTTTATTCCTGGTTGCCCTGATATTCTTCATTCTTGTTTTCAGGAACTGGGATACATTGAAGACTTTGCTGTTTGGTGGCTGAAAAATGTTGTACTGATGGACCTAAAAGAGCATGGACATTTTTCTTCAGACGTGCAATTCAGAGGAAGCTACGAATATTATCTGGGGAAGATCTCTGATTCAGGCAGGATTCTATATTATATAATCATTATTTTTTTTACTACAGGAATGTCCTGTCTGCCCTTAATAAATGTCAACACTTCCTTTAATGCACCCGGAATCATACGGCCTGTCAGTGAAAAAACATTTGTCAGTTCACTTATTGCAGGCAAGGTAGAAAAGATCCAATGCCGGGAAGGGGAAATGGTTACCAGAGGTCAGGTTTTAATCACTCTCAACCAACGACATTTGCTGGATGATCTGAATCAGAAACTGCATGAGGAAATGCTTGTGAATAATGAAATGACAGATTTACAGAATCTTCTCGCAGAAAAAGATACTGAAATGGTCTCAATAAAATACAGGTTTGAATACAACAGTTATTTCAGCAGGATGCATCAGGTGAAAGAAGAATTAAAAAAATCTACGAAAGAGAAAGAACGTTTTAAAGAGCTATATCATGGTAAATTCATCAGCGACCAGGAATATGATAATCTTGTTTATTCTGAATCTTTAATAAAAAGTGAGCTTGAATATCTTATGAACAGCACTTTCAGCAACTGGCAAAATGAATTATCCCTGCTTCAATATACGATGATCCAGGTCAGGACTGCAATTAACAGGATCCAAAAGGAGATGGAATATTGTGAGATTATTGCACCTGTTTCCGGATATCTTGAACAGTTCACCGGTATTTACGAGGGATCAAATATTCAACCGGGAGTGGAGCTGGCATGCATTTCACCCGATACAATGTTGATTGGTGAAATGTTTATTACACCAACTCACATTGGGTCCGTGAAGGAGGGCCAGGAAATTATTATGATGGTTGACGCATTTGACTACAGGGAATGGGGGACCCTTCACGGGACTATAACAGATATTCCTGACGATTTTATATTGCTTGATAACCGTCCTGTTTATAAAGTAAGATGCAAACCTGACCGGGATTTACTGATAATGAGAAATGGTTTACAGGGGAAGTTGAAAAAGGGAATGACCTTCCAGGCCCGTTGTTTCATGGCAAGAAGATCCATTTTCCAGCTCCTGGTCAGCAGGATCGATTATCACCTGAATCCATACGTTGCCAGGGAAAAAACTTTAATACCATAACCATATCCCGATGAGAAGGCCGGCAAGAATCAGGCAGCAGGATATAACAGATTGTGGTGCAGCCTGTCTGGCTTCCATTGGTGAATGGTATGGACTGAAGCATCCGGTATCGAGAATTAGGCAATGGTCCTCAACCGACCGGAATGGAACAAATGTACTGGGGATTATCGAAGCTGCTGAAAAAATGGGATTCCTTGCCAAAGGAGTTCGGTGGACTTCGGATAACATCAGGGACATTCCAGCGCCATTCATTGCACATTTGAAAATGCCGAATGGTTTATTTCACTTTGTAGTTGCTTATGGTTCCAGCAGAAAAAGAATCTGTTATATGGACCCTGCAAATGGATCACTGAATAAAATCCCGTTCGACGAATTCAGGTCATTATGGACAGGTGTAATAATTATCCTCACACCCTGTGAAAATTTCAAGCCTGGAAATAACAGTATCTCATTATTCCGTAGATTTCTGCATCTCATACATCCACAGTCAGGTTTTCTGATCCACGCATTCTTTGGTGCAGCCCTTTACAGTATCCTCGGGCTAACCGTATCAATATATGTTCAGAAAATTATCGATAACATATTACCTGACAGAAACAGTAATCTCCTGAACCTGTTGAGTGTGATCATGATAGTGCTTTTGTTTTTCAGGATTTTCCTTGGTACCTGGAAAAGTATATTTCTCATGAAAGCCGGCCAGTTTATTGATGGATCCCTGATCCTAGGCTACTACAAACACCTGCTTAAACTGCCATCCCGGTTCTTCGATACCATGCGAACAGGAGAGTTGATTTCAAGGGTCAACGATGCAGTGAAAATAAGATTCTTCATCAGTAATACCGCGATTGAACTTGTTGTAAGCAGTTTTACCATCGTCATTTCTGTTATCCTTTCCGTTCTGATTTCAATAAAAATATCTGTCATACTTGTCGTTGCCATTCCAGCATTTATGTTTGTTTATGCGCTCTTCAATCATGCGAACAAAAGAATACTCAGGAATGTTATGGAGAAATCAGCGGATCTTGAATCCCAACTTGTTGAATCGCTAAACGGTTTTGCAACAATACGGTATCTTGGACTTGAAGGATTGGCTTTTAATAAGACAGAATCTGCATTTGTTCAGCTCCTTTCCTCAAACTTTACGGCAGGTAAACATGGGATATTCGCATACCATGGTACCAGTATGCTTACAGGATTAGTCACGATTATATTGCTGTGGATCGGGTCTTTACTGGTCTTCAGACAGGAACTCACGCCGGGGGAACTGATGCTGCTATACAGCCTATTTGGTTACCTGCTTGGGCCAGTGTCTGCTCTCATAAATATGAACAGGACTGTGCAGGATGCTCTTATCGCAGCTGACAGGTTGTTTCAAATTCTGGACCTGGAATATGATAAGACTGAAAGAAGATTCCTTATTAGCCTGAATCCTGATGTGAGAGATAATATCCATTTTGAGAACGTCTCCTTCAGGTATGGAAATCGTAATAACCTACTGAATAACCTTAATCTTACAATTTTTAGAAATGAAATAACAGGAATTACGGGTGAAAGCGGCTGCGGCAAAAGCACCATGGCTGCACTCCTGATGAATATATATCCTGTCAGATCAGGCAAGATAAGGATTGGTAGGTACGACATAAAGGATATTCATCCTGATAACCTCAGAAAGATAGTCGGGATTGTTCCACAGAGAATTGATCTTTTTACGGGTAATTTTATTGATAATATAGCACCGGGTATTGAAAAGCCAGATATGAAGAAAATATTTACTCTGATTGAAAGAACTGGATTGTTTCCACTCATCGATTCATTGCCTGATGGTCTTGTCACGCCTGTTGGAGAACGCGGATTGTGCCTATCAGGCGGTGAAATGCAAAAGATAGCTATCGCGAGAGCACTATACCGGGATCCTTCCATAATAATACTCGATGAAGCAACCTCCGCGCTGGATTCATACTCAGAAAAGATCATACGTAAACTGATCCTGGAAATAAAAAAAGATGGTAGGACACTGATTATTATTTCCCACAGATTAACAAGCCTGTCGATTACTGATCGTATTATTTGTATTCATGATGGGAAAGTAGCAGAAACAGGTTCACATCATGAACTTATCCGGATGGATGGATACTATTCACAATTGTGGAAGACCCAGATTCCATCAGACGTTCTGAACCGATCGGCCTGAGATAGCAGGTTTGATGAGATGCAGATGGTTCCTGGGGTACTTGAAATGTCGCCCCTAAAGGGGCGGAGGTGGGAGTGAGTGTTGGAGTTTGAGATTCTACCGTTTCGATTCCCTGTGTTCCGGTTTTCGGGGTTTCGGTTTTCTTTTTTCGGTTTTGTTTCGGATTTCGATTTTCATTCCCTGACCACCAAACCTAACCCTTTTTCTTATTAACTTTACTCTGAAAGCAAAATAAATTTTTCATTCATGAACAATACCCATCCCTACCCTTCCCTACCGCAGGCCTGGGGAATATTCGGACTGTTTATTGCCATTACTGTTGGAGTTGCTTTTCTCCTGCTTATAGTTAGTACCATCACAGGATTTGATAATCTCCCCCTGGTTAATCTCATCGGATATACGCTGTCAGGTATCTTAATCATATGGTATATACATATCAGGAAAAAATCTGCAGAACCATCCGAAGCTTTAATACACTTCGGAACCATGCCGGTTTCATTAACCCTTTTACTGCTGTTAATTACTATTTCCGTAGCAGTAGTCATTGATCCGTTAACAAACCTGATTCCAATACCAGAATTCATGGAAGAGGTATTTGAGACGCTCCTCAGTAAAAGTCCTTTTAATCTTATACTTGTTGTTCTGATAGGGCCTGTCTTTGAGGAAATATTGCTCAGAGGGATTATTCTTGATGGATTTCTGAGAAGGTATTCACCAGTCAAATCAATTCTCTGGAGTAGTTTTATATTCGGATTATTACATCTTAATCCATGGCAATTTTTTGGTGCCTTTATTGCGGGATTATTAATGGGTTATATTTACTGGAAGACAAGGTCTCTGATAGCCGTTATCTTTATTCATATGGTCAATAATGGCTTTGGGTACGTTCTATCCTATATTTATGGCAGTGATCTGGTTACACTTACCAACCTGTTCAACAACCGGAGAGATTACCTGATCGTCTATTTTGCTTCAGTCGTAATAACTGTATTACTATTCCTTATTTTACATCAGATATTTTCACGACAGAAGGAAGTTATATGGAAAGAATACCCCCCTCCTCATGGTGATTTGTGACAACCAAATTTCAATATATTGGAGGATGAAAAATGAATTCTTATTCGCACCTGACTGCCGAATCCGCCAGACGGGGGAGAAGACGGGGAATCCACAGATTCAAACAAAGACCTCAAAAAGTTTAATACACTGATTATTTATGATTTGCCCGCCTCAGTGAATCTGTTAAATCTGCTGTGTAATATGCTTGAAACCTTTGAAGGTATTCTGATAAATGTAACTCCATATTTGTTATTTTGTTACACACCACCATATCTGTAATGATTAAAAGGAATTTATTCTTATTATGAAAAATCGGCCCTCCATCCTCTTTTGTTAACAATAAAATTTTTTTTGATTGGCTAATTAGCCCGACCTTTCTAAATTTGCATATTCTGCAATGCAATATGTATTCAAGATTAACATATATAATTTTTATTTTATTACTGAATATATGTTCATTAAATGGCCAGCAGTATGGCTTCCGGAATTTTTCTCTTGAGGATGGATTACCTCAGACTGAAGTAAATGCCACTATTCATGATTCAAGGGGAAATATCTGGGTTGGTACAAATGGAGGGGGATTATCTCGTTTTAATGGAAAATCCTTTCAAACCTTTACCACACAGGACGGCCTTGGAAACAACCAGCTCTGGGCACTTTTTGAAGATTCAGACAGTAATCTCTGGATTGGTGCATCGCATTGTGTCACACAATATAATGGATTATCATTCAGAAACTACTTTGAAGAACCTGTTCCTTTCCTCAGGTCTTACATCTTTTTTCATGAAGATATTCATGGAGATATATGGGTAATCTCAAATGATGAGCCTTCCGGTACACGTTTATTAAAAATAGAAAATGACAGTCTGGTTGAAGTAACAAACAGGTTTCCTGAATTAACCAACAATAACAACCTGTTTTTTGGTTTTCTTAATACACCGGACAGTCTGTATCTGGGTACACGAAATGGTTTATATTGCCTTTCCGATAACAGTATCACCTATTCGTCGATAAATAATAACTCTCAACTGGAAGGGAATTTTATCCTGCCATTATTCTATTGTGGTGAAGGATATATCTGGTTCAGAGCAGTAAGCTCCGTAACGCAGCAAACACTTTATGCTTATAAAAATGGAAACCTGATTCAATTCGAAACAAAGGAAGATCCTTGGTGGAATGGTGTCAATAATATGTACAGAGACCATACCCGACGGATCTGGTTCAGCAATCCTGGAGAAGGTATAGCCATGTTTGACCAGGCCACAGGAGAAATCACCTATTTTGAGCAAAGTAACGGTCTGCCAAATGATTTCATTCTTAATTTCATGGAGGATCATGAAGGAAATATCTGGATGGGCACACAGGGTGGAGGATTGATCCAGTACAGTAAAAATAATTTCATCGCCTATAATTTTGAGAGTATCATTAATGGAGATGTGGTACGGGCAATTTTTCAGGATTCAAATGGTGATTACTGGTTTGGCCTGTCAAGTGCCGGCATTGTTAAATATGACGGGAGCCGTTTTACACCTTTTTCACAGGATAGGTATCCCGGGCTCGTAAATGTCAGACATTTCATAGAAATTGAGAGGAACAGGTTATTGATTTTAACGCTCAATGGACTTTTCCTGTCCGACGGTAAAAATATTACTTCTGTAAGCCATAATTTTGGATTTGATACTCCATTCCAGTTCTCTTACGCCTTGAAAGATGATAGCACATTATGGCTGGCTACTCTTGGTAACGGTGTCTTTAAAATCAATAGCGGTAACCGGGAACAATTAACCATCTTAAATGGTACCCTTCAAAGTAACCAGGTACATAGTCTGTATAAAGACACCAGAGGACGGGTATGGTTCTCAACCAATAATGGTGCAACTGTCTATGAGAATGGGACAACCAAAAGTTATACAACAGAAGATGGATTGAATAACACGATTATCCTGCAAATCACGGAAGATTTTACTGGGCGCTTCTGGATGGCAACATTTGCAGGTGGTATCAATATTCTTGATGATAAAAGTATCTGGCACCTCACTACCAGCGAAGGATTAACATCCAATATTATCTATTCTATCCTGACCGATCACTCCGGAAATATATGGGCAGGGACACAAAATGGTGTTGACCGGATCAGCTTTGATTCTACAGGTAATATTGCTTCCATTCAACATTTTGGAACATCGGATGGATTCACAGGTATAGAAAATAATGGTGCTGCAAATTATATTGATCAAGAAGGAAGTTTGTGGTTTGGTACAGTGAAAGGTGCAATGAAATATGATCCCCGAAACGTTGAACCTAATATTGTTCAACCTATAATCCACATCACCAACATTAAACTGTTCTATCAACAGATACAGTGGAGAAACGATGATTATAGTAAATTCCACTCAGGTGTGCAGGAATGGTTTCCATTACCAGAAAACCTTGTGTTACCGCATGACAGCAATCATTTTACTTTTGATTTTGAGGCCCTGAGTTACCAGGCTCCCGAAAAAGTCAGGTATCAATGGAAACTTGACGGACTTGATAAGGAATGGTCACCTGTCAGCAACAGGACAGAAGCAGTATACCCAAAAATACCGCCTGGAGAGTATACCTTCATGGTAAGAGCTATGAATAATGATGGCATCTGGAATGTACAGCCGGCTGAATTTACTTTTAGAATAAAAAGAGCCTGGTGGAATTCAATCTGGTTTATATCCATGCTGGTTATAATATTTCTGGGTATTACCTATAGTATCTTCAGAATACGTATCAGGATGGTAGAGCAGAAAAAGCATGAACTGGAAGAGCTTGTCAGAGACAAAACATCGGAAGTAGTAAAGAAAAACAAGCAACTCGAACAGCAGAAGGAAGAAATTATGGTCCAGGCAGAAAATCTTCAGGAAGCTTACCAGAATCTTGAACGTCTCAGTGAGATCGGCCGGATTATTACATCGCAATTGACGGTTGAAAATATTGTAAGCTCCGTATATCAAGCAATTAATAACCTGATGGATGCGACAGTATTTGGAATCGGTATTGTGAATGAAAAAAATCATTCACTGGATTTCCCCGGGGTTATAGAGAAAACTGAGACACTCGACTTCCTGAGCTTCTCCCTGGATGATCAACTGCGCCTCTCAGTATATTGCGTTAAGAATAAAAAAGAAATATTTATCAATGATTTTGAGCAGGAATATAAAAATTACCTGCCGTCTATCACACCACCGGGCAAATCAGGTAATTCATCCTCTATCATTTATCTTCCTCTCATACAGGATAAAAAAGTTATTGGAGTGATTACAGTTCAGAGTTTTGAAAAAAATGTTTATACCGACTATCACCTGAATATCTTAAGAAACCTGGCAGTCTACACGAAAATTGCGCTTGAAAATTCAACCGCCTATAAAAAGATCCAGGAACAAACTGAGAATTTAAAAATTGCAAACGAAAATATAAACAAACAAAAGCTTGAAATTGAAAAAGTGAATAAGGAACTGGTTGATCTTAACCAGGAAAAGAACCATCTGATTGAGATCGTTGCACATGATCTCAGGAATCCTCTTACGAGCAGTCTCAGTATTGCGAATAACCTGAAAACAACTGCCAGCAATTTAAATGAAGATGAGAGAGACAATATCAAATTCCTGGTGGGGGCACTTGAGAGAATGAACCAGATGATATCGAGGATACTCGATATACGTATGATTGAACAAAAGAAAGTAAACCTGAATTGTGAAAAAATGGATTTTGGCCAGGTATTACAGGAGGTTTATTCAAACTTTGAAGAGGCAGCCAGACAAAAAAATATCAAGTTACATCTGCAACATAAAAATCTTTTTGGAATAGCTGATAGAAACTACCTGATTCAGATATTTGAAAATCTGCTGTCCAATGCAATTAAATTCTCACCTAAGGACAGGAATGTGTGGATAAATATGGAAGAGCAGGATGGTGAAATCAGAATTAACTTTAAAGATGAAGGCCCTGGTGTCAGTGAAGAAGATTTCAACAAACTTTTTAAACAGTTTCAACGTCTTACAGCACAGCCAACCGCAGGAGAAAAGTCCACCGGACTGGGTTTATCTATTGTGAAAAAATTTGTCGATATAATGGGGGGTCGTGTGTGGTGTGAGAGTGAATATGGCAAAGGTGCCAATTTTATCGTTACTTTCCAGAAAATAGACCGGTCTGGCTAACTGGTTATCTTTTATATTACATCGATAAATACAGCTACTGCCAGTAAAAGATCTGTTCCCAGAACAGTAAGGACGTTATTACCAAGCGCAGGGATCATCCTTGATAAGTCATCACCATGCCTGATAGCTGTAAGGCAGGCTTTTATTGCCAGTGGAAGTGGTATTAATGCAAGATAAATCCAGAAGGAAGATATATTGATAATTGGCATCAATACAATAATGCCGAAAGTGATAAACATCCCGGAAGTATAAATATAGGATGCTTTTTTAATACCAAACCTGATAACAAGATGTTTGCGTCCACCTTCCTTATCAGCCTCAAAATCAGGAAATTGATTGATAAGTAGCAGGAGAGATGTAAGAATCCCAGGCGGGATGGAAATCCAGATAACCTCTACAGGTAATAACTGGCCAACAGGCATTCCGGGAGAAGCAGTCATTGATATATATGTCCCCAGGACAACAAGTGTTCCCAAAGACAGGCCGGCAAATAATTCTCCCAATACATTCTTTGCCAGGAAATTTGTGTAGAACAATACAGAGAATCCCCCGATAAGAGAAAACAAAATAATAATCCAATGGGAGACGATTGCAAAATAACAACCAATTGCAGCAGCAATGACCAGCGCAGTTATACCTACCTGCCGGACATTTTCTGGTCTTGTTTTACCGGTGGTGAGCATCCCGCTGCCGCCACTGAAAGGAGTTCTTCGGGTGTAATAATCAATTTTTGTTTTAAAATCGGAATATTCATTGAACAGGTTCACGGATATATGAGACAGGGCCACACCAATTACCAGTAGAAAGGCATGAAAAATATTTAACGAAGTACCAGATCCGGGAGGATATTTCAGGGAAAAGGCCAATCCAATGATGACAAGAAAAACAGCAAGAATGATAAAATTTGCCCTTATCTGCGCCATCCAGATTTTGAATGTATTCACTTTTTCCATGTTCGGATCTGGCAATTTTTGAACCATTCAAACATACTAAAAAAATGAATATGTTATTAATTATCTAGGTTGAAAAGTCCTGAATGCCATAATGAACAAAAGTTTGTCATAAGTATCCCGGGATCATCAAGCCGGGTAACCAGCATCTTTGCTTTTTGCTTTATTGTAAACAAAAAAACGGTCAGTATGACCTTATTTTACATCGGATTTTGATTCCTTTACCCTGAGAAATGCGTATGCCAGTGAGAGGCCTTTAACCTGATAGTCGATAAATTGTTTTATTAATTCATAATCCTCCTTTGCATATTGAAGGAAAGTGGAAGCCTGTCCGTAGATAGACGGAAGTTTGCATTTATTAATCAGATAATAACCCTGCAAGAAAGATTTAATTCCACCTGAAATAATAATTTGTTTTGTCTTAATATCCTGTCCTTCATCAATGATTTTATTCACCATACCCAGCATTTCTTCAGCATCATGACCAATATATGACAGTGGTTCATATAATTGTTGTCTGGTAAGATCTGATCGTAACAGTTCAAGCCTGGTGAAATTTGTACCTCCCAATGCGGTAAACTCAATGGCTTCAAGTGGAAGTTTTAATAAGTTGTAAAGGCGGGCGGGTCACATTCCCATTCCAAACTTCCTGCATGCCCTGGCAAGATTAGCATTAATCCTGGAAGCCAACCTTGTACCACCTGTCATACTGCTCACCCAGATCGGTATCTTCAGGATTTTTCCAAGAAAAGCAAAGGGTTTAAATATATCTTCGGGATGGCCACTAAGTAAAGGTTCATAATTGAACCGGTTGTCCCTGGTATTTGCAGTGATCTGGGATTGAAATGCCAGATCGATATGATCATTTTTTCTTTGTTCCATATTCATCTTTGGTTTATACAATCCCGGCGTCAGAAAATATGCCTGAAAATTCGGCTTTTCCGAAATGTTATAAATTTTAGGCTAATGCCCGAAAAGTTAATGTTTTTAACTTATTAACAATCTTTATTTTGCAAATGATGAAGTTTTTTATAATTTCGTATGCAAACAAAAATCCAATGAGAAGAGATATTGAACATGTAAAAGAAAGCATTGATAAAAAGTACAGCCAGAGAAAATATCATCTGCCTGTTATCGGACATTTTGCCGATCGAAGTGTGAGGTTTAATTCTATTATTGAAGCTTCCAGAGCGACACAGATCCACCCTTCATTAATCTTTGAGGCCTGCATCGGAAAAATATTCAAGGCAAAAAACACACACTGGGAATACGAAAAGGGTAATCATTACCTCAAGTATAAAGCTTTTTATATACGGACACAGGCTTCCTATACAAGGAGGATTGGATTTAACGGTTAAGCTTTTAAAACATTAAAAAAGCATCCTGAAAATGGATGCTTTTTTTTATTTTTTATCAACAGTAATTCCCGGCCATTGGTCGGTCCTGAAAGGAGAAGCCGGAAGCCCTTCCGCATTATACAGATTCACATCATCCGGGTTATCTGACCAACCATATCTTACTGCTACCGGATTATCCACTTTATCACTTGATACCACAACCCTGTCAGAATCAATATAGGCTTTTGCCCAGTAAAATTTCCTGTCGGATCCGGCAATTGTAAATCCTTTTACATACCCGTACCGTTCATATGCTTTGAGTCCCCCTCCTACATTCTTAAACTCTAGAATAGCTTCGTTCCCTGAGATAGTCATCTTATGAAATATTGGTCCTGAATAAACAATATCCTGATTGTATACTATTTTTAATGCAGCAAGGGCTAATCTTTTACCTACATCCTGTTTATTCTTCGGATGAATATCATCCGCTTCACCAATATCAATGATTACGGCCATACCTGTATTGGGGATCTGAAGTGCCATTAATTGTGCTTCACGCAGCTCAGCCCACTCGCTTTCTCCCGGTTCTGATGGAGGTTGCATATAATTTGCCAGCTGGACAAATAAAAATGGCATATCCGGATTGTTCCATTGTTTTCTCCAATCATTGATCATCAGCGGGAATAAGGTGCGATAATGATAGGCCCTGCTGGCATTGGCTTCACCCTGATACCATATTACTCCTTTAACAGAATAAAGAAGGAACGGATGAATCATACCATTAAACAAAAGGGTTGGAAAACTGTTCGGGTTGATGGTACTGGTAAGATCGATATTAATTTCTGATGCACCGAACCTGGCCTTCCATGTTCCTGCCAGTGACAACTCAAAATCTCCTGATACAACCTTCATCTGTTCAGGCCTGCCCCATATCCCACCCCCTCCCCCGGTATCTTCAACCCGTATTGTAATAACATTTTTACCGGGTCTTAGAATCTCAGGTGATATTTTATATATTCTTTCTTCATTATATTTTTGCAGGGTCTCACCAACTTTGATCCCGTTGATCCAGGAAATATCACTGTCATCAATTGGTCCCAGGTGAATAATTATTCCATTCGCGGCAATATTCTCAGGCAGATCGAATTCTTTCCTGAACCAGACAATACCATCCAATCCATAAAGTCCGGCATTTTCCCACAGGACTGGTAATTCCATATCCAGCCATTGATCGTCATCAAGCTCAGGATTTGCCCAAACCGCCTTCCCATCTACCATTCCTGTCTCTCCGGTACCAAAAATGTTAAGAATACTGTCAATTCTGTCCTTTCTTCTTTGAATGTCTTTTTCAGGGTTAAATGCATTCATATTTTTCAACCTGTTTGCAAGGTCCTCATCTGTGACGGATGATTCAGCGCTTATCCATGTTTCGACATTGGTACCTCCCCAGGAAGTAAACAGTAGTCCAATTGGAACGTTGATCTGCCGGTGCAGATAACGGCCAAAAAAATATCCCACGGCAGAAAAATTACTCACCGTTTCTGGTGAGCATACTTCCCACTCCCCGCTCCTGACATCATCAACAGGTTTGACCTGAACACTGCGCGGAGCATGAAAAAGTCTTATATCCGGAAAATTAGCTGCTGCAATTTCTTCCTCCGGATTATTTGCCTGAGATAATGGCCATTCCATATTTGACTGTCCCGAGCATACCCATACATCTCCCAGCACGATATTGGTAAGTTCAATTCTATTTTTTCCTGTAATAGACATTTGATATGGCCCTCCTGCCTTCATTGCGGGAAAAGTAACCACCCACTCACCACTAGCAGAGGTTTTTGTTGAGAGGGTTATGTCATTAAATACAACTGTTACTTTTTCTCCTTTTGCAGCCCATCCCCAGATTTTGAACTCAATATCCCTCTGCAGGACCATATTGCTGGAAAGAATTTTCGGTAATCGTACTTCTGCAAAGACATGACCTAAATTTATAAAGAGTAATGCGGTGATGCAGAATAATTTCAATAGGTCTTTCATTATACTTATTTAAAAATTCATAAATGTTAGATTAATAAGTCTTGTTAATAATAGCAGTTATTTCCAACATTATCAAAAATTAAATTTACATTCCAATTATTTAACCAGAAGGGAATTCTAAAAGTACTTAAACGGATCACAAAGACACCTTTTTATTAATCTTTGGGTTCCTTTGGGATTTCTTTTGAGTCCATTGTGGTTAATAAAATATTTTGGTACTGCCTAAATTCCTTTCAATTCCAATTAATCAGAATTGTCTTGAATTCACTTCGTGTTAAATGGCTGCTATTCCATTAAATTTCCTGACAGCATTGAACATCGCTATCACATTTTCGATCGGAGTATTGGCCTGGATATTATGAACCGTATTGAATACAAAACCTCCGTCTTTTGAAAATATTCCACACATTTGAAGAACCTGTTCTTCAACTGCAGCCGGTGTCCCGAATGATAATACCTTCTGGGTATCTACACCACCCCCCCAGAAAACAATTTTATTACCATATTTATTTTTCAGTTTTTCCGGGTTCATGCCGGCTGCACTGATCTGTACCGGGTTAATAATATCAAAGCCTGCATCAATAAAGTGTTGCAGTAAGGGTTCTATAGCCCCGCATGAATGTTTGAAAGTCTTCCACATTGTATTCCGGTGAATCCAGTCATTCATTTTTTTGTAATAGGGATAGTACAGTTCAACAAATAGTTCCGGCGAACAGAACTGCGTATCCTGTGTACCCAAATCAGTTCCACACAGAAAAACAACATCCACATTTCCACCGGCAACCCTGTTAATTTTATCCAGGTTACTTAATGCAATATCCGTTTGACGTGAAAAGACCTGGTGAAGATAGTCGGTTCGCATTAACGTTGACATATACCATTCGGCAATATCTCGGATACCTTTTGGGTGTCTAAGCTGAACAGCCGGTACAAGAGCTATATCACCAATGGCTGTCCCGCCAAATGTAGCTATAATAGCCCTGCCAGATCTTTTCGCATCCTCGATTGCCATTTCCCAATAAGAAAGATCTTCATTAGAAATCTCGCCAAATTCTTCAAGGTTGTCCTCTACATTCATTTTTGTATCATCGATTGGTTCCTGCCTGACAATGGCATCAAAGAAATAGCTTGCTTTTGGCATTTTCCCACTTGGTGGTACAGATATGTCTCCTTCCGGAAAGATTAATAAATCACCATTTTCATCAAACATTGTATTAAACTCACCAGGTATCAGGACCTCCTGGTTCCAGAAGGTTCTGAAAGGTTTCCAATCCTTGTTTTCAATGCCGAACATGTTCTTTCTGCCTGTTACTCCAAATGTATCAATCCCCAGTATATCCATCAATTCATCATCCATTTCACCAAGCATTTGATAGGGTTCCGTTACCTTTACCGGCTTCCATCCAAGACCAAAAAAATCACGCAGTTTATCAATGATCCTGACATGTATCCCTGTAACCGGTGTCGAACCAAAATCGACAGGAATTCTGTCGGGGAGATGATGTGAAAGAGTTTCTAAGATTCGTTCCCGTGATGTCATGGCAAGTAATTAACCGGTTAAAGTAGTAAAAAAATATGAAAGAAGGCATGGTGCATGGTGCCTGGAGTTTATAACCTTCATTCTTTATTGCGCGATGGACAGGTAACACATAAAATTAATATTAACATCTATATTTATATAGAAGAAATTCAAAAGGATTCAAACCTGGAGGCAGGTTTTCAGCTGATACTGATAGGTGCATTATTGCATTGTATAAAAGTTAATCCAGCGAAAGAAAGGCATTAGGTGTTAACTTCTTTCATTTACCGATAATACTCTGAAATATGAAAATTGCTTGTGTAATTCTTGGCACAAGAGGCGATGTCCAGCCTATGGTCGCTCTTGCCACAGGCCTGATGAAAAATGGCCATGAAGTTATAATTTGCGCTCCACCCGAAAACAAAGAACTTGCCAGCCAAAATAACTGTCCGTTTGTAGCCTTTGGACCAGGCATTAGGAAGTTAGTCAGGGATAATCCTGAAAAACAAAAAGGAGGGGCTGTGGTAACAATTTCTCCTAAAGAGGGTAAGAGACTCACCATGGATCAGATGAGTCTCTTACCCGGTATAATTAAAGAAGCAGATATGGTGCTGGGAGCGGGTATTGTTCTTGGAGTACATACAGCCGCAGATATATTAAAGGGTACTTACCGCCTTGTTATTTTTTATCCTATTATGTTAGGTACCGGTAAGAATGATCCTTTCATAAACAGGATGATGTTCGGTTTCGGAAGATTCATGGTCAATATGCTGATGAAGCGTTTTATTAACAAGTACCGGGCCAGGCATGGGTTGCCATCCATCAAGGATGTATGGGCACACTGGATGGGTGATAATGTTGTTGTTGCATGTGACAAAGAATTAAATCCTGCTCCTGAGGGAGTCTTTTTTGCGAATACACAAACCGGTTTTATGATTTTGCCATCAAAGAACAGGTTGCCAGATCATGTGGAGAATTTTCTCAACTCCGGGGAACCTCCTATATATATCGGATTTGGCAGCAATCCTATCTCAAGTGCTGAGAAATACAGCCAGGTTTTTGAAAAAGTAAGGGATTTAACAAATCGACGATTAATCATTTCAAAGGGATGGGCTGATTTACCAGGGGGAAATGACCATGATATTTTATATGTTGATGAAATACCTTTCGAATTCTTGTTTCCCAGGTTAGCAGCTGTCATTTATCACGGGGGAACAGGCACCATGGCAGCCATTGCCAGGGCAGGTGTTCCCCAGGCGGCATTTCCCTTTATGGGTGACCAGTTTGCCAATCAAAAACAGTTAGTAAAATTAGGATTGGGACCTGATACCTGCAGTTTTAAAAAAATAACAGCGGAAGCAATGGCATCCGCTATCCAGGAATGCATTAGGAATGATAGTTACAGGATAAAGGCACAGGAGATCGCCGGTAAATTACAAAATACAGATGGTGTTGAACTTACTGTAGAACTAATTGAAAAAGAATTGAATAAATAATCCGAAGGTCAAGTGATATCATAATGGTTGACAGGAGTTCATGGATTCAGACAGTCCGGTATCATTGCCCCGCTTAATAAAGCAATTAGGTTATCAGCCGCCCGTTTCTGCACTTCCTGTATCGAATAATCTGAATACCATGCTACATGTCCTGTTCCTATCAGGCGCGGATGTTGAATCAGAAGCGTTTGCCTTTCAGTAACCGGCTATTCTTCCCAGACATCAATTCCCGCACTGTGAATCAGGTTTCTCTCCAGCG